>ERZ1106930.111-NODE-111-length-33397-cov-3.920761_pt1 | contig 33397 bp, 33 predicted proteins | sample MGYA00403663_ERZ1106930 | MGnify/ENA primary metagenome ERZ1106930 (study PRJEB35170, sample SAMEA104062438) | human gut metagenome | biome: human gut; feature: human-associated habitat; material: faeces | place: Denmark | collected 2012-06-26 ... | reverse complement strand
TTTAATATGAGAAAGCCATTGTCAATAGGCGTGTTTGTTCGAGCCCGGTTTTAAACCGGGCTTTTTCGTTTCCCGTCGGGAGGGCCCGCGCACGCTGCACGTTTAGTCGACGCTTGCCTGGCAAGCTAATATCCGCGGGCTCTTGCGGGCGCGCTGCCGGCGGTCAGCCCGGTATGTCCGCGCACCCCACCGCATTTCGATTCTCCGTCCGGCACGCTCGTCCGAAACCAGTCTTGTTCACGGGCGCGGCCCTTGGGCTGCCCAAAAAGGGTTCGTGAACGCGCGCCGGCGATGCGTCGAGGCGCGGGCCCTCCCGGCGGGAGGCTTGTTGTCCGACGGGGTCAGCTGAGGGTCCCCTCCGCCCGGCGCCCGATCTCCCAGACCCAGCAGGCGAGCTCGCGCGCGACGGCGGCGTTTGCCTTGCACGAGCTCTTGCCCGCCGCCGCCAGCGCCTCGCGGCGGCGGCAGAGCCTGGCGGTGCAGGCGTCGGCGCGCGCCCGGATCGCCGCGGGGACGTCCGCGCCGGGCGTCGGGGCCTTCGGGCGGGGCGTGCACGTCAGGTAGTGCCACGCCGACTCCACCAGTGCCGTCCTGGCGAGCCGGTTGCCCGTCTTGGTTATCCCGCCGCGCCGCTCGGTCTCGCCGCTCGAACGCTCCGACGGGACTAGCCCGCACCAGCTCGCGAAGGCCGGGGCCGTCCGGAACCTCGTGAAGGAGCCCGCCTCGGCTGCGAGCCTGAAGGCCGTCAGGGTGTCGACTCCCTTGATGCAGGAGAGCGCCTCGACGGCCGGGCGCCACCGGTCGGTCCGGGCGAGGGCGAGCACCTTCTTCTCGAGCTGCCGGCGGTCCGACTCCGCGCACCTCGCGGCCGTGACGTAGTACTCGAGCACGTCGCGCTGGGGCCCCTCGAGCCTGATCCCGGATATCCACCTCCAGTGGGCGCGCGTCCAGGATCCCTTCCTCGTCCCGTCGGCGTTGCGCTCGTCCCAGACGTGGCCCAGCCTGATCAGGAACATGTTGAGTCGCTGCCTGGCGCGGCGGTACTCCGCCGTGGCGTCGTCGAGGGCGCGGTCGAGGTCCCGGGCGGCCTCGACGGCCGCATCGGGCAGCGGGACCTCCACGATGTTGTGGGTGGCGAGCATGCGGGCGATGAACTCGGCGTCGCGCCGGTCGTTCTTGCGGCGCGCGTCCGCCGCCGGCCTCTGCATCTTGGAGACGGCGGCCACGGCGCAGTCGAGGCCGAGCGCGCGCAGCTCGCGCGCCATGTGGAAGCCGGTGGGGCCGCTCTCGTAGCAGGCCCTGGGCTCCTCGAACCCGAGGGCCCACTCCGCGATCTCGGCGGCGTCCGTCCCGAAGTCACGGTGCACCACCTCGCCGGTGAAGGGGTTGAACGCCGCGGCGGCGACCGATCGCGCGTGGACGTCCAGGCCGATGGAGGTAACATGGGGCATGGGAAGCCTCCTCCCCGCAGGTGCGGTAAGGGCTACCGCACGGGCCGATACTCAAAGCCCATTGTGGCATCCCGAGCCCGCGGAAAGAAGCTGCGCCGCGGGGGAGGCGACCCAAATGGCTTTCTCATATCGTCTTGGGCTTCGAACCCTGCTTGAGTGCCTTGGAAAGGCCGACAAGGGCCGTGAGGAGCGAGACCATAGCGGTCAGGAGCTTCACGAGCTCGGTGAAATCGGTCATGGGCATCACCTCCCATCAAATGGAGGGCTCTGCCCGGCACGAGGGCTGCCGACAGCAAGGACGAGTCTATCAGAGCGGCTGACTCCCGCCGGCTTCGATATGTGCGATACGGCTCGTTAGTAGCCCTGGCCGTAGCCCTGACCCTGCTGGCCCAGCAGCTCTTCCAGATACTGGCGCAGCTGCTCGTCGGTAATACCGCCGTTGCCGGTGTCGGTCGCGCTGTCGTCCTGCTGCTGGCTCTGCAGCTCCTCGTCGGAGCCCAGCTCAACGGTGACCTTCTTCTCGTCCTTGCCGCGCATGAGCGTGATCTCGACCTTCTCGCCCACCTCGTGGCTGCGCAGCGCGATGATCAGACCATCAGCGCTCGTAATCTCGTCATCGTCCAGCTTGGTGATGACATCGCCCTCCTGGATGCCGGCCTTGGCGGCGGGACCGTTCTCGACGACGCTCGCCACATACGCACCGCTATCGGTGCTGAGCCACGCGCGCTGCCGCCTGGGCACGGGCATCGGTTGGTACGGCGGCGTCCACGCTCGCAGGCGCTTCGAGATCGATGTCCACACCGTCATCAAACAGGCTCGATTGCTCCATAGCGGTACTCCTTCGCTCGATTTCAAACGGATACAAGAGCACCACCGTTACGACGGACGTCCCGGTTCCGTGCATGACGAAAAGTCAACCGAGGGTTTTGTCCCGTCAAGACGCCGAACGAGAATTACGTACCGCCAAGAGCCTCAAAACACGCCCCTCGCGGGACAGAATCCTCACTCGATTTCCATGCGGAGCAAAAACCTCAATCAATCATCCTCCGCAACGTCTATCCACCAAAAAGGCCGCCCCACGTGGAGCGGCCTTTGCTCGTAGCTTTTTACTGATAGTTACTCAAAATTTATTCCAACACATCCACAGAAGAGCAGCGAATCGTATTTCTCTTTCGGGAATCGAGAAAATAGCCTACCTTGACTTTAGACCCAACGCTCACGGGGCTATCGCTTACATAGCGCGTATGTTCTGAATCAACCAGAATGGTCAGACGATCAGACCCGTCGTTATATGGATCTTCGCTTTCGACCGACATGGTAAAATCGCCAGAGCTGTTAACGTTCAACACCGATCCGCTCACGAACCACAAATGTGAATAGTCACCTCCGCTATCTTTTTGGCAACGCTCCACTTTTAGAAATAGCGCAGAGAATGCGAACACGGCAACTGATATAGCGATGAAAACCTTAACGCCACCACCCTTGCCATGAAATCCAAATTTATTCGCCAAAGAAAAATACCCCTGCCTTATCCGTGTAATTAGCATAGGCATAATTCAAATAACGAGGAGAGCTGTACCACCCATCGGCAACAACCAGCATGTTCATTTTCTTAGCGCCATTGGTCATCTGGCCATAACCTTCAACAGCCATAGCGTGACCAGACCGCTTTCCATTCTTATTGATTCCAAGACAGACAATCGACATATTATTGTGGTCTGTTCGGGCAGAGAATGCGTTAAAAGTGGGGTTGTCCGCATACGTATATGTAACAGCCTTGCCATGCCTTGAACAATATGTCGTAAATGCCGGGCCGATTTTACTGTTTAGTGTTGAGCCATAGGTGATTCCACCGGTTGTTCTTTCTTTCGTTGTGTCGCTTAAACTCCAAAGCTCATCATATTCATTTTTAACTTTATCGAATCGGGATGGTAGATTACAGTAAAAAACCGAACAATTAAGCATGGCAGAGACGGCGCAAGCGTATCTCTTAGCAGAAGCTTCGACTTGATCCTCAGAAATAGAAATGAATTCAGGTATGGTTTTCATGTAGGATATGCCATAACCACCTGTGCCCGTATTAATAAATACATCATCCCAGCTGCCTGTAGACGGTGTCTCAGACTCATCGTCAAACGAATATGCTTCAGTTTCAAGCCCATCCGTTATCTCGTTCTTTTCTTCGGAATACAAGCCGTAGTCAAATGGCGAGGTCTTTACCACCTTTCCGTCGTACCCGCCATCGCTTTCCAATAGCACGCTGGCCTGTCCAAGCCTGTCTACAGGACTCGCTGCCCCATCGGACAGGGAATACTCGGATATCAAATCTTCTTGGCTATTATCAAATATTACATATCCAGCCGCTTCCCCATCATCCTTGCGAAAATCAATTGAATAGCCAATTGCCCTTCCGTTGTCCCCGTATATTTTGATGGGATCGCATGCATGCCTGGATACACCCCCATCAACATCACAGGCAAATTCTTCGGCCATCTGCCTTGCCAAATCTGGCGTAAGCAAGGTCAATGATTCGGCACGGCAAGTAACGGGGCTAGCCAAAGCACAAAGCAGCACAATCCCCACAATTAAGATGAAATGATTGAATTTTCGTTCCAAAGATTCCATAAGATCGCCTTCCATTCCAGATCTTATTTGCCGCTATGCTAGAAACAATATTTAATATTGTCAATCAGTTAGCACTTTTTAGGATATTCACTAAGGCTTTGACGTCAAAGGGCCGCCCCGATCAATTCATACTCCTCATCCTCGCCGAATTGCGAGTATGGCAGAATCGGCACTGGATGGCAGCGCGCTAGGCCGTGTCCGCGGAGTTACCCCCCTTGTTTTTATCGTAACAGCTGATTCTAGGGACGTTTCACTGTGCCCCTTTTGGCAATTTCCTGTGCCCTTTTTGGAAACTCGAGCGCCTATCTGACCGAAGGGAAAGATTAAGCGAATTTAGGTGTACCACTTTGTGTTAGTTTGTATTTTAGACAGTATTTGTGATACGCTTTGTTTCAATCAGTAGTGGTACGATTTCGCTTGTTCAACGAAGGAGGTAATTGTCTATGGCAGTGGCCGAGGAGAAGAAAAGAATCCAGGTTACTCTGCCTCTCGAAATTTGGCGTGATCTCGATAACTACGCGAAAAGTCGCGGTGTAGCCAAGTCGTCTATGGCGGCGATCGCTATTTCCGAGTTTTTGGAGCGTGTTAAAGAGCAAAAATAGATATGAAAAAAGCCCCCTACCGGCAAGTAAGAAGGGCTTTTTCCATGTCAAATGTGGCTTTCTGGCCTGTTACCTGCAATCCTAGCACACGTATGCTTCGATTTGGGTCCCTATGTTGAAGTACTACCAAAATACTATGGCATCACTTCGACTGATGGCTAGATAGCCTCAACGAGAGGCTAGTTTATGGATATCAGAAATTTAAAAACGGATGTGGGCGGTGGCTATCCGTGGGACAGCCACCCGTCCGGTCCAGCAAACCCGTCTGGAATGGGGACGGCGTCCGATTTCGCGAATCAGGCCGCCACAGATGCCGCCATGGACAATAGTGAGAGTCACCGCGAGGTACTTCGCCGGGCATCGGACGAATCGTCCCGTGTCGCCCACATGGTGCAGGATATGGTCAGCGAGAAGGTCGCAATCATCAAGCCGCCATGGATGCTCGAGCTCGGTCTGCCTAGGCTCGACACCGATATTATGGGGCGGATTTGGTCGTTCCAGCGCAAGGACGTCTACAAATCCACCTGCTACATCAGCCTTGCCACCATGGCAGCGGATGTCAAATCGGATCGCTCGAACGTCAAGAAAAGAATCGATAAGCTTGTCGAACTCGGTCTTTTGATTAAGTCGCCGCGCGGGAACAACAAATCGGTTGAGTACCGGCTCGATATGACGGCGATCGCTAAGCGCAGGCTCGAAGTCGAGGAGGGTAAGAAAAAGCAACGTGCTGAGAATTCGGCGAAACGCAAAGCTCAGTGGGACGCAAAGCATTCTGCCTAGTTTGAAGGGCTATGGGTTGTATGAACCCATAGCCCTATTTCTTTTCCTTACAAACTATGGGTTAAAACAACCTACAGTATAACTATGGGTTGTTTTAACCCATAGTTTTGCGAAAAATAATTTTACTGATAGGGGGTTAAATAACGGTTCTTCAGCAAGTCTATTGGTTAGGACAACCCATAGACTTGCTTACAGAGATCGCGGACGCTTTTCGGTGACGGTATAGCTATGGGTTGGAATAACCCATAGAGAATTTAAGCCACTTTTCCTGCTATGGGTTAATCCAACCCATAGAAAGCGATCGAAAAACGCCAAAAAGTACCGAAATAGTTATTTCAACCCATAGTTTGAGCCTGTGTTAACCTGGGCCAACTTATCAACTATGGGTTGTCTCACGAGACTATGGGTTGAAATAACCCATGCCAACTATGGGTTCAGTTAACCCATGCACTATGGGTTGAAATAACCACAACTATGGGTTGAAATAACCACAACTATGGGTTCATACAACCCACCAAGTCTGACTAGAGTGAATTAGATTCACTTAGTCTGAGCTCAAGGGGGAAACAGAGAAATCCACCAGAAAGCATTTAATGATCGAACGATATACAAACAAGAAAATCCATCGTCCTTGCCCTCCGCTCACTACGTTCGTTCCGCGTCACTACCGCTCCTTGGCGCTCGCTACGCTCGCTCTCCGGTCGCCTACGGCTCCCTGCGCGTCGGCTACGCCTCCTTGCCCTCCGCTCGGCTATGCCTCACTCCGCGTCGCCTTCGGCTCCTTGGCATGGCCTTCGGCCAAAAGTGTGGGGGCTAACGCCCCAACTCCCCGACTACGTCGCTGTCAGCCCTCAGCGCCGGCCTCGCTCCGCTCACCGGGCGACTGCCTGCACGTAACTGTAAGCCTACAATTCGGCATGGACTCGCCGAATCCGTTTTCCGGTTGATCTGGATACCGACATTTGGTCAACCTCACTTCAATTACCGGCAGGGAGCTACAGAATAGAAAATAAGACGTCTTATCGGTGAGGTTCGACCGTTTTCTCACTGATAGATAAAACGGGTCTTAAATCGGCTCTCAGAGGCCCATACAAAAGAAAACGGGCACCTGACGGTGCCCGTGATTCCGATTAGATTTCCTTTTCGGCCAGATAGCGATCGAAAAGCTCCCGAGCGATATCCGATACGGACTTGTCCTCCTCGAGCGCCACTTGCTTCAGACGTTTTCGGTAACTCTCCGGAACGTACACGGACAGCTGAACAAGCCTCTCAGATGCCCCTTCAGCGCCCTTTTTGGGGCGCCCGGCTTTCCGTACCTGATAAGCCGGTTTCTGGGTCTCAGATGCGCTCTCAACGATTTTCTGCTGCCTCTCCTCGGCCTTTTCCGCTGCGACGTCGAAGTATGAGGTCGCCTTTTTGAACTTTGCCATTTACAGCACCTCTTCCAGTTCGTTCAGGATGTTTTCAATTGCCTGGGCGGCCTTGCCGTTCTTGGCGATTTCATACACAGGCTTTCCCAGCGCCGCGCCCTGCTTGAAGGCCGCCGCGGTCGGAACGGTGCCCAGTACGGGCAAGTCATCGGCTTCGAGTAGTTCGAGGAACTGGCGGTCGACCGTCTGGTTGCCGGCGAAGTTGTTGACGATGATGGCGAACGACAGGTCGGGATTGGCTTCGGTGATGACCTTGATCGTTCGTTTCATCGGCTTCAACCCTAGGGTGCCAGGCTGGACCGGGATGATCGCGATGTCGGCGTTTTTCGCGTACACAGCTGTCTCATCGCTCAGGAAACCAGGTGTGTCGATGACGTTCACGGCGTCCTCGTCGTCGAGCAGCCCCTTCTCGTGGTTCGCGCCGCCCTGCGGGTCCAGGTTGCCGAAGCCGACCTTGTGGCCGCGCCGCTCGAGACCCCAGGCGATCTCGTCCGCGAAAGTCGTCTTGCCGACGCCGCCCTTCTGATTGACTAGCAGGATGTTCGTCGCCATGTCCTCCCCTTTCTGAAATAACGTAGTCATATATTAGCATAATAACAAGTGACTACATTAAGTAATTCTAAATCGCAGTTAGAAATATGTGAACATACTAAGTAATTAGCATAGTACTACATCAACGCGGTTACGGCTATGGGTTGGTTTAACCTACAGCCGGGCTAAAGTTGCCAAAAGGGGCACAAAGGACAATACGTTTGCGCAGTGCCGGCACAGCGACCTAGCATCGTATGCACCGGCGGAATCATCGCTGGCCTGCAAGGAGAGCATATCCACGGGCTCATGGTCGCCGGAGGCCTCGTGATACAGCACGCGCCGGGCGGCGACTGGAAGCGCATCGATTGGGATGCGCTTGCCGCCGGGCTCGACAGATACGGTTACAAGGTCGCTGATTGCGAGACGGAGACCCTTCCGACCGCCGACGCGGCGAGGCGGTTACGCGAGTGGGAACGAAAGGGTAAAAACGCAGCGTCGCTGAACCAGTGAGTCAGTATTCTCTAGCTGGATGATGGATATCGAAATTAATTAGCGAGATAATGTGCATATCTCATAATGTATGCGTTTCACCATGAGAGAGGGGTCTGTCATGAGCTGGAAACCGAGAAAATGCGCTATCGCCGGTCTCGTGACAACCGGTCCTGGCAGCGGCTTGTTTGCAACCGCAATGACATCGTACCGACTTTTCACTTACATGTTCTAAAAGGCGGTTGCTATGCTGTCGCAAAATCAATCGAGATACTTGGTCGCAATCGGCTTTGCCCTGCTTGCATTACTCTTTGCTAGCGACCTTTTGCTGAAACCGCCCAAGGAACTCGTTTTGCTTGCCATAGACTGCATTTCCGCCCTTTACTTTACGGCAACCCTATTCGTCGGACTAAAGGAGAGGAAAAAAGGCGCAGTCGCCGTATCCGCCGTATGCTTGATCATAACCATTGCATCATTCTTTATCTGACACATTGGTGATTTAGGGGCGATATCGTAGGAATACGACCGGGAGAGTCGGGACCATAGGCTCCGGTAAGAACCTTCGCCATGCCCCACGTATCGAGCCCGATGATTTCCCCGCCGGACGCCCTGACGGTCACGGCCTCCGGCGTCCACGCGATTTCATCGTCCGTGAGGCGGATGGGTGTGACGCTGCCGGCGTCCATCCGCCTCACGACCTCATTCCGCTTATCGCGCCAGCCCGGCTTGAGCCATTTGATGACGGTCGGACGCGAGACGCCAAGGACGCACGGGCGCAGCTCGAGCTCTAATACATGAGGTCCCAGCTTGTAATGCGTGAACATATGACTACATTAACATGGTCATGTATTACCGAACGTTATATGCTGAGCTGGATCCGCCCGTCTGTTATCTTGGCTGCTGACCGCTGAGAACATGGCCGCCGTCATCGGCAAGGATGGCGTGGAGACGGAGATTCAGGTGGGGCAGATGCGCCAAACACTGGGCAAGCCTGGCTTCGATTGGCTGTTTAATAAGCACTAACGGTTGAGTTATTGCAGCATAATCGCAGCTGTAAATAGGTGACCATATGACCATACTAATATGTGCGCACAGTCATATGGTCACAGTTATAGATCGGTTTAATCTGTGGCCCTTAAGCTGAAGCTGCCTCAACGAACCGTGGCTGGCGAGACGAAAAAGGGGAATCCCTTTTGCAGGATTCCCCTTTCCGAGTCGTTATGCGATTTGTCCTACATCTGCTCGCGGCGCTTCTTTTGATCGAGGAAGACGCCGGCCGCCACGAGGACGGTACCGCCGATGACGAACGTCTCGCCGATGAGTTCCGCGCGGTCACCGGTCTGGGCGAGGTTGCCGGGCTGGGCGGTATCCGTGCCGGCGAGGTGCTTCGGGGTGTATGCCGCCTGCTGCTTTGCCGCCTCCTTTGCCTCCTGTCGTGCGATCTCATCGGAAAGCTTCTGCTCCGCTGCGATGCGGTCGGACTTCGCCTGCTCGTAGGCGGCGAGTGCCGCATCATAGCCGGACTGGAGCCCGTCCACCGCGGCCTGCTTCTCGTCCAGGATGGCCTTGGCAGGAGCGACCTTGGCACGTGCCTCGACTGCTGCGGCGAAAAGCGCGTTGAGGGCGTCATCCGCGTTCACATCATGGCCGGAAGCGATCGCCGCGCCGGCATCGATGGAGTTCAGCTTCGACAGCTTGGCGTCTGCCTGCGCCTTTGCCTGCTCGGCGGCGGAGACCAGGGACTCGGCGGCGATGGCATCCGCCTTCGCGGCATCGAGCGCGGCCTTGGTGTCATTGACAGCCTTTACTGCATCCTGCTCGCGCTGCTGTGTCTCTGCGAGCTTCGCGGCAAGACCGGTGAGGATGTCGAGGTTCGACTGTGCGCCCACAAGATCGGTCTGGGAGCCGGTGAGCCTGTCGGCGGCAACGCCGGTGTCGGCCTTTGCGGCATCGACGGCACGCTGGGCATCCGCGAGGGCGCGTGCGGTGCCGTTCGCCTTTTGCTTGGCGGCTGCGAGGACTGCCGCCTTCTCAGCCTGGTCGGCTGCCGCCGCGTCATGGACGCTCTTTGCGGTATCGACCGCCTTCTTGGCGTCGGCGACGTCCTGGAAGAACTTCGCGAGGTCGGCGTTCGCATCGTCTACGCCCTGCTGCTTAGCAGCGGTGTCCGCCTTGGCGGAATCCAACTTAGACTGTGCGGTCATTACGGCTGCGTTGGCAGCATCAAAGGCGACCTGCTTCTGCTGGACGGTCGACTTTGCCGTATCGACTGCCGCGTTGGCGGCATCGAGGTCCGATTTCGCCGCATCAAGCTCGGTCTGGGCATCCGTGACGCCCTGCTGCTTGGCGGCGACATCAGCCTTGGCGGCATCGACGGCACGCTGGGCATCGGCAACACCCTGCTTTGCGGCATCGACACCTGCCTGTGCGGAATCCACCGCGACCTGCTTCTGCTGGACGGTTGTGGCGGCGCCGGCGGCTGTCTGCTTCTTGGATGCGAGATCGGCCTTGGCTACGTCGAGTGCGCTCTTGGCGTTCTTGAGGCCGTTGATATAGGAGGTCAGCTTCTGCTCGTACTCGTCGACGGACATGGGATTCATGTTCCAGCCTGAACCTGCCCAACCAAGGTTTGCGGTATCGAGGCTGTCGGTCTGCCAGCCGTTCAAGGTTCCCTTGCTGCAGACTGCCATGCCCATATAGCCGATTTCGGGGCTGATGACATGCAGGTAGTGACCGACGGTTGCGGGATATCCGGCAACCTTGAAGTGCTGGTTGACATAGGATTCAATCCCGCTATGCGTCTTGTAGAAATCTACGGCATCCTTACCGGTTAGACCGGTGACGCCATAGAGCTCCTGAACCGCCTGATCGAAGAAAGCCTTTTCTTGGTCAACCCACTGCGGTTTCGGATCGGTTCCATAATTCCATGCGAGGTTTTCGGTCGTATCGAACTGCATGGAATGTCCAAACTTGACATCGGAATAGTTTGCGTTGGCTATCGCCGCTGCAATGAGCTTATAGGTGACCTGGAGTTCGGAGAGACCGACGGACTTGCGATACTCGTTGATGGACTTCATGTACGGGATTGCCGCGAGCATGTTGTCGAGACTGGTCGCATCGAGGCTGTTTCCGACCTCGGTGTAGTCCTTGTGTGTACAGTTCTGGATGATCTCGATGGCTGAATCGGCACCCATGGCCTTGAAGAAGCCGATGGCTCCCTGCTTGAGTTGTGCGTCGGCGGAGTCGAGTTTCGCCTGTGCCTCGTCGACCTTCTGCTGGGCGGCGGTCACGGCGGCGTCTGCGGTATCCTTTGCGGTCTTGGCGTTCGCGAGCTCTACGTCGGCGGCTGCCTTGGCGGACTCAGCGTCCTTGACAGCCTGCTTCGCTGCATCCAGCTTGGCGATGGCATCGGCGTTCGCCTGCTTGGCGGCATCAAGGTCGGCGTTCGCGGCATCGAGGGCGGATTGGGCGGTGTTCACGCCGGATTCGGCATCGGCCGCGGCCTGCTGCTTCGCGGAGAGGGACGCCTGGGCATCATTCAGCTCGGTCTGTGCCGTTGCCGCAGCGGACTGCGCCTGCTCGAGCTCGGACTCGCACTGGGACTGCACCGCTCGTGCGGCAGCGAGGGCTGCCTCTGCGTCCGCGACCTTCTGTTTTGCCGCATCGTACTCCGGACCGCTGGCGCCTGCCTCCGCTGCGGCGAGGTCTGCTTTCGCCTTCTCGTAGGCGGCGCTGGCTGCTGCGGCCTTCGCATCCGCCGCGTCCTTGTTCTGCTTGGCTGCGGCGAGGACGGCATCGGCGGAATCCTTTGCAGACTGGGCCGCAACCAGCTTGGACTGGGCATCGGCAAGCGTCGCGTTGGCGTTGTCGAGATCGGCCTGTGCCCTGCTCACGGCATCCGTGGCGTCGCGCACGGCCTGCTCGGCGGCACGGATAGCCTCCGGGGTGGCGCCTACGGCATCTGCCTTGGCCTTATCGAGGGCATCCTTGGCATCCTGGGCCGCCTTGATGGCGGACTGGTACGCTTCGTCCTTCTCGGATGCATCCGCCTTGGCGTCTGCGAGACCCGCCTTCGCCTGCTCGAGGTCCTTGCCGGCAGCATCGGCGGCGTCCTTGCCCTCCGCGACCTGACGGGCGTACTCGTCCATTGCCGCTCGGTCGGCTGCCGTGCCGGCGTTGACTGCAGAATCGTAGGATGCCTTGGCCTGGTCGCGGGCGGAAGCCGCCTCGTTGTAGGGACCGGCGGCCTCATCGTAGGATGCCTTGGCGGCGTCCTCCTTCGCCTTCGCCTCGTCGACCGCCTTCTGCAGGTCCGCGATGGTCTGTGCGGCGGATTTCGCGCCGGTACCGGATGCCGCGCCGGCGTGGGCGGCGATCGGCGACATCACGGCGGGGTGCTGTGTGCCCCCGTCACCGGTCTGGGCGAATGCCGTGAACGGTGAGATGAGGCTCGATCCGGTCATGGCGGCCATGGTCGCCGCGGTGACGGTCAGACGCGCGATCCCCTTCGGAGTGTGAATCTTTTTGTCGGGCTGCGCGGCGAAGTGATCGCCACCGGCAGCGAAATGCTTTCCCTGAGTCATTGCTATTCCATTCCTTTTCCGTGCCCTATCCGACTGGGCATCAGAGTGCTTTCCAATAGAGATAATTATGCGCCTTAACTGGGATTGTTGTATATAGTCCGTTGGCTTTTATACAACAATCCATGACTCTTTTTGTCATGGATACGAAGACGCTTCAGAAATCATTCGGCATGAGATGCAAAGAGCTTCGCGCTGGACTCGGGTGCAGCCAGGAGCAGTTCGCCAATTTGATTGAAATGGATCGTTCCTACTACGCGAGCATTGAAGTAGGTCGGCGTAATGTCAGCCTCTCAAATCTCAAGAAGATTGCCGACGGATTTCAAATCAGCATTGCTGAACTCATGAGAGGCGTCAGCTAAATTTATTCGTCTCATAGTTCACAGTGGGTCTCGTTGATTAGTGCCTTAAGAAAATGGAAATCGTCCCAACGAGCTATCGTCAATCGTCCCAATAAATTACCGTCAATCGTCCCAATAAGTAATCGTTATTTGTCCCAACGACGCAGATAGACGCTATAATTTCAAATGAATGATTGGAGGGAAAGCCGATGGATAGGTATATAGGACGTTGTGTTGACTGCTTGGTCGAGCGCGACCTTGGCATTTTTGGTGCAGTGCTCATTCAGGGGCCGAAATGGTGTGGAAAGACAACGACAGCTCAGAGATTTGCCGAGTCATCGTTATCTCTCTCCGACCCATCTGGCGGTTTTGCGGCCCTCCAGCTCGCTCGTCTCGATCCGGCCCAAGCAATTGTCGGACCGACCCCGAGGCTTGTCGACGAATGGCAGGAAGAACCGAAGCTATGGGATGCCGTGCGATTCGAATGCGATGTCAGGGGAGGGGAGCCAGGACAGTTCATTCTCACCGGATCTGCGACGCCGCGAGCCGAGAACCAGCCGATGCACAGCGGTGTGGGTCGAATCGCCCGTTTGCGGATGGATACCATGACGCTTTTCGAGCTCGGTATTTCGTCGGGAGCGGTCTCGCTTGGTGCGCTGCTCGATGGCGATTCCGTTGCGGCGTCACTCGGATCCATCGCCGGTATCGCCGGTATCGCGGATTTGCTCTGCCGCGGCGGTTGGCCCCAAGCGGTCGGTAAGACAACTGCCGACGCAATGCGGATAGCCGCCGCCTATATTGACGGTGTTTGCGAGTCTGACGTTTCGAGGGCGGATGGAGTGAAACGCGACCCGGTTAAGGTAAGGGCCTTGCTCTCGTCGCTTGCACGCAATGAATCGACTCTTGCCGGCATGAGGTCCATCGAAAGGGATTTGGGCGTTGACGTCTCAAAGAATACGATTACCGGCTACATGGACGCGCTGCGCCGTATCAATATCGTCGACGATGTCCCCGCGTGGCATCCGGCTCTCAGGTCGCCGGTGAAGTTGCGGCAGGGCGCGAAGCGGCACCTTGCGGACTCATCGCTCGCCGTCGCCCTCATCGGTGCGGACCCGGAGTCGTTGTCATCCGATCCGAAGACCCTTGGCTTGCTCTTCGAATCCCTTGTGCTGCACGATCTCAAGGTTTACGCGGCGGCCAGCGATGCGACCGTATCTCACTACCACGACGCTGACGACCTAGAGGTCGACGCGATTGTCCATCGTCGTGACGGCTCGTGGGTTGCCGTTGAGGTTAAGCTCGGGAGCCCCCAAGTCCCAGAGGCAGTGGAAAATCTGCTTCGACTTGAGCGAAAGCTGGTCGATCGCGGGGAGAGGCCGCCTGCGGCGAAACTCATCGTCATCGGGTTTGGTATGCCGGCTCACGTAACTAGCGAAGGCATCGTTGTTGCTCCGGTCGATACGCTCGGAATCTAAATTATTGTTATTTGCATTTCCAGAAATCCTCTATCTAGACGCCTCCTAGAGGATTTCTGGAAACAACCGGTATTTTGATCTGGGCTACGAAAGGTTACGGGTCCAGATTCCGTGCTGCGTGGAGCCGGTGATCTTGTATCCGTGGCGGTCGATTCACGCCGCAAGCCTGTCCCAGTCGATGCGTTTCCAGTTGCCGCACGGCGCGTGGTTCACGATGAGCCCGCCGGCGACCATGAGCGCGTGGTTGCGTGCCTTGCGCGCCTCGCGCGCGAGCGCCCTCTTCTTGTCCGAAATCTGGACCTCGGCCTGCTTCTTCTTGCATTGAAGCCTGAACCAGGTTCAGTTGACATGGTTAAAAACGAGGGGCGACGCTTTTGCGTCACCCCTCGTCCCGGCCGGGTTGCTTTAGTTGTACACACGGTAGTTACACTTGAACTGGGTTATGTGTCCATAGCTGGAGCGGTACCAACCCGATGTATAGCTGATTACTTCTGGGCCTAGATATTCGTATCTCTTGTTGTAGCGAAGCTGACGGTAGGTCGTGTCGTACTCTGCTACGTAAAACGTGTCTCCAGAGAAGGCTTTGTACCGGTCCTTAACCGTCGAAGCCATGTACGCGGGTTCGACATCGCCTTTCTCCCCGTTGAGCGCATAGACGGGTGCCGCGATTCCGCATAAAGCCGTTGCCACGAGGATGGCGTAGACAGCCATGCGCGACGCATTGGACTTCAGCTGTTCAAATAGTTTCATGTCATTCACCTCGCTCGTATGTATCGAGGTATTCCTGCTTGAGCGTCTGCGAGGACGACTCGGTCTTTTCCACGAGCGTGCCGGCCTCGATGAAGTAGAACGAGTTGGTGAGGTCTGCCAGGTCGTCGAGCAGATGGCTTGAGATGAGCACGCTGCGTCCCCGCGCCACCTCGCTGCGCATCGCGTCGCAGGAGGTTTTCCGCTTTCCCGGATCGAGGCCGTTCAGCGGTTCATCGAGGATGAGGTACGGGCAATCGGTCGCTATCGCCATGGCAAGCTTTACCTGCTGCTTCATTCCTGTCGAGAGTTTACGGGTCGGCTTGTCGAGATATGGGGAGATTCCGAGGGAGTCGCAGAGCGAGTCGATGTCGGCGGCCGATTTCCACGCCTCCCTAACGAAAGCAAGGTGCTCGCGGGCCGATAGCGTGGGGTAGAGATCCGCGCCGCCCGAAGAGCTCAGGTAGACGAGTTCTGCGAATTCGGCTGATCGACGTTGGCAGATTCCGTCTGCCGCCAGGCTTCCCGAGCGGATGCGGGTGGGAAATTGGCCCGACAGCGCTTCAAGAAGGGTGGTTTTCCCCGAGCCGTTGGGGGCGACGAGCCCCGCCGCCGTTCCCGGGCTCAGGAAAAGCGATCCGATCGAAAGTATCGTCGTGCTCCCGTATCCCACGCTCGCGTCCAGAAGCTCGAGCCCATGGTGCTTTTTCGCGGGTCCAGGCTGTTTGGGGGAACGTGTCGCAACGGCGCCGACCGTAAAAAAGACCGCGACGTATGCCAGGGCCACGGCAAGCATCGATGCGCTGCCTGAACCGGAGCCAATGAATTCTGTCGGGAAGCATCCCACGTAACCCGTTGCCTCGATAGGCGAGAATACGGGCAGCGGCAGGAGCCCGAGCGCGGCATTATGCCCTAGTGCCGAATCGGACAGTAACGGGAATGCCGGGGCCGCGACAAGCAGCGCGGAGGTAAGGGGGCCCGCGAGGACGCGCCTCGTTGCGGTCGATAGGACGGCGGAGCAAACGGATATCAAGGTTCCGCCCGCAAGCAGCGCGAGAAGCAGGGCTGTGAAGACGTTTCCCGCGGTCGTGGTGGTAAGCGCGCCGTCATGGAAGAAGGCGATCGGGTACCCGATCTGCCCGAAGCCGTTTAGGGCCAAGGCGCAAATGCCCCCGGGTGCGAGGCCGGCGAGGAGCATCGCGGTCCCCGCGGCGATTATCGAAAACACGGTCTGGATAAGGCGCCGGAATTTGGGCACGGGCGCCTTTGCCGCCAGGGTCCCGGGCCTTGTGGCGCCGAGCACGAGTATCGACGAGAGAAGGAAGGGGATGAAGGGAAGGAAAGACGGCGCCGTGGCAATGGCGTAAGGCAGGAAGGAAAGGAATGGCAGGTCGCTTGCGGAGGCCGGGATATCCGTGATGCCGGAGCTGCTCAGGGCACGGCAATACGCGAGGTCTGCGTCATTGGTCTCTCGGTCTCCCACGATGGACCCGGATTGGAAGCCTTCGCCCATGAGCGCGTAGTAGCTCTCGGCAGAATCGAGAAAGGCGGCGTCGGTTTGAGCGGCGAGGGCGGCGTTCGCGTATCTTGCAAGCTCCGCGTCATTTTGCTGCTCTGGAGATAGGTCTGTGCCGCTGGCCTGGGGCGCGCGCGTATTGAATGCGTTGACAAAGCTCTGCATGCCCTGTTTCATAAAGAAGGGCCCGTAGATGGGTGAATTGAACGCAATGGGGATGGAGAAGGCTGCGGCGAGAACGAGCGTAGAGATCCATACGGCCCTGTCTCTTAGGATTAGTTTGAGAAGAAGTCGACAGCACATTTAGAAGCACCTACATTTCTCAAAGCATCGTTAGATTAATAATGACAGCCCGAATGAAGATGCGTGCGACGGGGGCGAGGCGAATGGCTGAGCGGTATCGATACGCTGGTTCAACGGTATTATATTGACCACATAGATTATCAAAACCGTCGTAAAACCCCTGGTTTCAACTACGGGGAGTGTCAACGGTATTCACTTTTTCAGCAATGCCGTATTTACGTAATGTCGTTATTGCATAGTTCTGTTATTTCGTTTTGCCGTGTGCCGGGTTTTAGGGCAGAGCCCTAAATCGTACGCCGCCGGGCAAAACGCAGTTTTGTACGGCGGCGCACTAGGGCTCTGCCCTAAAAACCCGGCGCCCTTGGCGGCGTTAAAAAGTGACGCAATAACGTTGTTACGTTATTGCGTTATTACACAGTTCGGCAGTCACACTTTTACATTGTTGCGGCATGACACAGTTACGCAATGTCTCCGGTGCGTCTCGGTAAAAGGTTCGCTACCGGACAGCCACCGGACACCGAGGCGATCTAAGCGCGGCGATGGTTTGCCGTGAAATGTGCTGTGAGATGAAAAATCTCGCAAGAGACGCGAACTTGTACCTCCATCGTAAATGTAGCCACAAGTTCGCAGCCGTTGGCTCTTGCCAGGGCTCCGCCCTTGGACCTGGGTCGGTAAGTTGACTGCGATTGCATCGGTTGATTGATGACAGTTGGAATCGACGCCGTAGTTTTTAAATCTGTTATGAAGCGTGAAACTCAAAAACTCATCGTATTGATTTTCATTTGATTCGAAACGCCCGCGCAAAAGTCGAAACGGCTCGCGCGGGCGTTTCGGTTTTTCGTTTCGCATCTCAACTCGCGTCAAAACAAAATTTGAAAATCGATAGCGACCGAAGGTCGCGATCATAGGCGGCTTGACCGCCGCATGAAAACCGACTCGCTAATCCGAATCGCAATGCGAGCCGCGTCACCTTTCGACAAATCCAACAGCGCTGCGAGTCACGCTAATGACTCTCCGCGCCATTGAAATTGTCGAAAGCTGCCTCAACTTTTTCGCCGGCGTTGCGAAAAACGATTCGACAAGTCGAATGTTTGCGCCGCCCGCGGCGCAAACCCGCTGCGCGGTGATGCAAATACTCGGCATCCCTCGCATTCGCATCACCGCTTCGCTCTCGCTACAGCGAATTTCTAACACTCAGCATCCTTCGCGTTAAAAATTCGCTTCCGCTCACGGTCTTCATGCAGTTACAACGCCGCGAGGCCTCTCGCTTGGAATGAGACCTCTCATTCCACGTCTACACTGCGTTTCGCCCAATCACCGTTCCGGTGATTGCAAGATGTACATAAATCATGATAACCGGGCCCGTAGTCCCTGTTATCATGATTTACGAATCTTGCTTTTCTCCTGTCACGGAGAAAAGGGAAAGAGTGAACGCAGCACGCTTTTTGCGGGTTGGTTTCACTCTTTCTAAAAAATTAGGCAACCATAGCAAGAGGTGACGGATGCCAATCCTCAGTTTCTTGCTTACTTTTCCGGAGGCCACTCCGGAGAAAGTAGAAAAATGGCACGAAATGAATTCGTAAAGGCTCGCGTTTCTCCTGAAGAGAAAGAGATCTATCAACAACTTTGCGAACAAGCTGGTTGTACGGAAGCTGAGTTGATTCGATCCGTACTGATTCATCGGGAAATCTCACTTGATGATCTCGATGACGAAATGCAAGTTCTTGATCGGAAGAAAAAGGCCCTCCATAAGCAACAGGAGGATTACAGGAGAGCACAGGCATCGCGTAAAACCGATGAACGTGGCGAGCCGATTTCTGAAAAAAGGAGTATTCCGTTCCAAGTAATGCTCACTGCTTCAGAAAAAAAGGCAATTGAGCAGCGTGCAGCGGCGCTCGGCATTTCTGCAAGCGAACTGGTTCGCCGCAGCGCAATTTACGGAAAGATCGAATCATTCAATTTTGACATCGCGGAAGTTGAAAAACTCCATCATGAGTTATTGAAGGAAGGAACAAACCTCAATCAGCTGATGTATTTTGTGAACGCCCAAGGTCTTCCCGCGTACAACGAGAAAGCTGTTTTCCGCACGCTCGAAAAGGTTTACCAAAATGCTCGAAAGGTCGACCGGTTCATCGAGAAATTAGAGAAGCGTTATCACGTCGACTATATTCCAAGCGATTATTTGGCAGATGAACCAGACAACAGAAATCTTTAACTCGGACCTATACTTCGCGAATGATGCGCACAGCGCCATTGCAAGACCGATCGCAAGGCCAACGGCCGCTATCTTTGCATAGTTCCTGCCCGCGCATCCCAGTTTTCGGCCTAAAACGGGATGCATTTTCCGAACCGGCGCTCAAAAGGAAACCGTATCCCGCTTTGGGGTGGGGGCTGCGGAAAATTGGCCCGTGATCTGGTTCGGATTGGAGTATGCGTTAACCGTTGATGTTGGCCGGTGTGGGCATGGAGATAGATGAGTGGATCGAGCGATATAATGACATGCTATGGAGGCCATATGCTCTTTTCCCGCCGTTCTGCCACATCTGCCTGCGCCATTGTGCTTATCGTAATGGCGGTTACCCCTTATCACCGGTTTTCATCTTCAATCGGCTTGGCATCAGGTGCAATGACCTGGCTCGTTATCCTTGGCGCATGCCTCGCGGCGTTTGGTCATGGTGTTGCGCTCCGCAAGGGGAGAGAAATAAGACGGCCGGGTCGCCTTGGCGTCTTCGGTGTTTTCCTTGCTGCTATTGCGGTGGTTCCCGAATGGGTCGACTTGGCCTTCTATGCTCGCGGAGATTCTATTCCAATCGCGTTTGCACCAATCTGGCTGTTGCATGGCGTTTCGTGTGCCTTGTGCTTCACTGGGTCGCTGCTCCTCTCATATGTAACTTGGAATACGGCGGGCTCTCCTTTGATACGGGGGGTAGCGCGGGACGGCGAAAGGGGGACCCGCCGACCGCAGAGCGCGCTTTTTGCAGAAACAATAGTTGTCCTGTCTTGCCTGCTGTTTTGCTGTCGAGTTTCATGGAGAGTCGTTCCCGAGCCATGGGGGATGCCCTCTGTAATGGCCGCATCAATTGGCCTTATGCTTTTAATTCCTCTGGCCTATCTCGTATTGGCTGCGGTCCCTCTGCTTTGCTGTCCCCGCGCCTTCGGTCGTGGACAGAGCGACGTGTTCGCTCGTTCTGTGCTCGTAGCAGTTCCCATTGGCCTTGTTCCCGCTGTTGAGGTGGCATACTTCGCAAACGATGCCGCGATCATTGCGTCGCTGACGATAGGGTCCGCTATTGCTGCCTTCGTATGTACGTTGCTCAGGAAGAAGCGGAACAACGATTCGGATATCCCCCGCACGTCCGACCCATTCGATGCGGGAGCGTTTTCTCCCTCTCTGTCGCCTCGAGAAGAGCAGTTTGTTCGATTGTTGCTCAAAGGGAAAACGCCGGCGGAAATTGCCAGGGAGACGGATACGAAGCCATCGACGGTGCGGACCACGCTTCACCGAGCATACGGGAAGGCGTCGGTTGCGGGCTCGCGTGAGCTGGTGGCGCTGTTTGCGGGTGGGGGCGAAGCTGTAGGGCCTGAGCCGCCGCAGCGGCATGCCGGCGATATGTTGGCATTAGCTCGGACGCACCGGCTGCTTCGATATCTGCCCACATCTTTTTTTATTTTCCTTGCGGCAGGTCCCTTGGTAATGGCGAATAGTGATTGGGGATCAAGCGTTACGCGGGCAGTCGCCTTTTCTCTTGCAAGCTATACATTGGGCCTCGGACTGTTTCTTTCGCCGAATTGCGCGGTTGTAAAGACAAATCATGACGCTGATCTGGATAGGGTGGATGGGGCGATTGAACTCGGAGGTCCGTGCATGTGGGCGATACTGTCTGCTGCGGAATGGTCTTTTATCTATATCACGGCATTGATGTGCATACGCGTTCCGTTGATGGCTGTGCCGGTCCTGTTTTGCGGCGTGGCGTCTACGGCTTCGCTCGCTGTTGGGCTGCGTCCGTTTAAGGTGCATGCCCGTGCTCGGGCTATCGTGCCATTGGTGTCAATAGGTGTCGCTGCTTCAATCTATGCGGCCAGTAGGGGGCGAATTCATGGGTTCGTGGTGCTGGCGGGGATGCTGCTCACATATGTAGTGCTGCGAAGCTGTCCGCAGCGCAAAATGCTTGGGGTATGGATGCTTTGCTTTGGGGCGACGGCTCCTGTCTGGGTCGTCTTGCTCAACATGGCGCAGGATCTGATGGTTTTCGAGCCGCTGTTCCTTGCGTCGCTGTTGGGGCATAGTTCGGCTGTCAATGTCGTCGTGGCAACGGTGGTCGTCTGCTGGTCTGTGCCCATGTTCGTCACGCACATCGCGCTCGCCCACTCGGTTGAGAACGAGAGGGCCGTCTCGGAGTACCGTGCGAATGGGTTCACCGAAACGGCTCGCGCGCGCCAGCTGGCTTTGCTTACATCGCGCTCCCTTTCTGATGTTCAGTCGCAAATTTTGCTGATGACGGCAGAGGGCGCAACGACAAAGACCATTGCGGAGGACGTAGGTTATGCTGCATCTACGGTGCAAGCGTTGCGATCCGCATCTTATCGCCAGTTGAAGATCAAGAACAAAGCGGAGCTTATTTCATTGTTATCGCAGGTGGATAACGTGTAAACGCCTGGATTATCAACTCAATAGCGAGTGTTTACAGACATCTTTCTCCATTCATGCAAAGGTTGCCGTGCGTCGACGCATTGTTAACCGCTTTTGATTGGAGAAGGCCATGATTAAGCCAAGGAGCGCTATTGCTCGAATCGGAGTCGGCTTGGCGATTGTTGCGGGCTTGTCGATGGGTGCACCTGCCGCATCATTTGCTCAAGAGGAGTTTGACACCTCTCAGGTTTCCAGCATTACTCAAAACGCCGATACGGGAATTACGACCTGTACGAACAATGCCGATAAGGCATTTAGTTTTCAATGTGCCGGGACGAGTGCAACTGGCTACCGTCAAAAGGATGATTCCTCATCGCTCTATCTGGATATCCAGGGCTATACGGGAAATCCGCTTCGGTTATATACAGACGGTGCCTATAACACAAGCGGTAGCGGCAGCATGAATTGTACTCAGGGAACGTATCGTTCGAATCACAAGGGACAGTGGGAAATGTATAACCTCGTCCGTGAGAACGGGCGATCTGCGGCGCGACTGACTGCATGGGCGGAGTCTGGCTACGGCACTGTTATTGGTGTATGGAGCCCCGACTGCGTCGGGCATTTCCGCAAGCTTCCCGCATAGTTGTTTGAAATGGCTCCCTTCCGGCTTTCTGGGTCGGAAGGGGGAGGAGTACGTATGAACCAAAAGCTCGCAAGATACGAACTGTCGAAAACGATAAGACGTCCGGCTTTTATCTTTGCTCTCTTGATTGCAGTCGCAGTTGCAATAGTTGCCGCACTGGAGCCGTGGGCAAATTTGGAAAAAGAACGTCACAACCTTCTTTCTTTTGGTTACGGCGTTGGCATGCAAGCCAAAAATTATCTCGGTCAAACACGTGAAAGCAGCTTCGGTAACTGGATTGTTGTGAGCGCGAACGCGCCGCTGTCTGCGTCGGTGTTTTTCTATGCACTGCCCCTGCTTGCAATGTTGGCTGGATCTTGGTCGTGCCTCTTTGAGCGTTTGAGTGGTTATGACATGCAGATATGCACGCGCGTTTCCAGAAAGGCGTACGTGAACGTAAAGATGCTGTCTGCTTTCCTCTCCGCGTTTACGGTGACTGCCATTCCTCTGCTCGTCAATTTCCTGATCGTCTCGATGCTTTTTCCTGCGTATCTTCCTCGGGTCGATGAGTCGACTTACGTAGGACTTTACCTGCATAGCTACTTCTCCGGTCTATTTTATTCGCATCCTTTGTCGTATGTGCTCGCATACACGCTGTTCGATGCTGTCACGCTCGGGACTTTATCCATGGCTGTAACTGGCTTCTCAATTTTGTTTCGTAGCAGAATCAAAGCGATAATTGTCCCGTATCTGCTAATGGTTGCGTGGCATTTTGCAAATGGCTGGATCTTCGGCGTAATGGCTTGCGTGGGGTTTAACTGCAATATCCTCAACAGCATCAGGTCGGAATCGCTGAATAACTGGCCAGACATTCGAGCCGGTTTTGCGGAAATCATATTATTGACCCTTGCTTCGTTGGCTTTTTCTGGGGCGTGGAAAAGACGCGAGGTGGTCTGATGCTGTTTAGGCTGGTCACCGCGGACCTGAAGACCGTTTTGAAGAAGAACATCATTACCTTTATTGCGATTGCGGCAGTGACCGTTGCGAACCTGGTGTACGCCTACGGTTTGTCTTCTGTGTATGGGGTCAGGACGGATACCTTGGGGTTTTCGGACAATCTTGCGCTCGTGTTTGCCGGATCTGCTCCGTTTGAGCCTAGGCCCGGGGTCATGTTTGTGCCTCCGCTAGGATGGCTATTTCTCATTCTGCTTATTCTCTATACAACACTCGATTATCCCGCCGAGTCGTTGCACGGGTTTGGTTTGCAAACGCTTGTCCGATGCCGGGCGAGAACCCTTTGGTGGGTCTCGCGTTTTATCTCAGTAACGGCAATAACGGCATTTTCGCTGCTCGTGGTGGTTTGCTCTGTTGTGATTTGGAGCTTGATGGTGAGCGCCTCGTTCAGCGCGGTCATCCATGGCGAGTCGCTTCAGCTGGCTAATTTGGCGCCGTGGTTTCTCAAGGCGAGCGAAGCAGGTGCACTGCCGTTTTTCACAGGCCTCTTTCTTGCTTTTGAGGCGCTTGCGTTTGCGCAGGCAACGGTTGGGTTTGTGCTTGGGCCGTCAGTCTCGTTTGCGGTTGTAATGAGCTACCTGATCTGCTCGGCATATGCACGACATTGGGCGCTATTGGGTAACGCCTTGATGCTGTTGCGCTGGGGCGGAATTGTCAAAGAGGGAATTGCGACGGACTCGAGTGGCTTGTTTTCAATTGTGATTATGTCGTTATGCCTATCGTTGGGTGGACTGTGGTTTCGAAGGGCCGACCTTATCGAAAAGAGGGACAAGATATGAGTGTGATCGTTAGGGACGTATCGAAGCGCATGGGCAAAAACGATGTCCTGCGCAATGTGTCTATCGAGGTTGACCATGGGACTGTGGTCGGGCTTCAGGGGATAAACGGTTCGGGCAAGACCATGCTTATGCGAGCGGTCTGCGGATTGATTAGACCCACCGAGGGCGAGATCATTATCGATGGTCAAAGACTTGGGGCGGATATCGCGTTTCCGCCGAGTCTTGGAATGTTGATAGAGGCTCCTTCCTTTTTAGGATATCTGTCTGGCTACGACAATCTGGAACTCATAGCTCAAATCAAGGGCGTTGCCACCCCCGAAGACATTCGCTCCGCCCTGCGGCTCGTGGGGCTCGATGCAGACGAAAAAAAGAAGTTCCGAGCATACTCGCTTGGGATGAAGCAGCGTCTGGGGATAGCTGCGGCGATTATGGAAAAGCCGAAGCTGCTTGTTCTCGATGAACCAACGAATGCCCTCGACGAAGCAGGCGTGGAAATGCTCAAGCGTGTTGTGGCGATGGCGGCATCAACGGGTCGCGAGGTTCTTCTGTCCAGCCATGACGGAGATGTGCTCGAGGAGCTGGCCGGTCGGGTTTACTGCATGCGCGACGGTGCCGTTGTGGAAGTTCGGGAAAGGTCGTGAGCGCGATGAAGAAGACCCTGTGGACGAGAAGATCGGCGCTCGCGCTTTTTTGCTGTGCTGCTACCGGCCTTGCGGGCATGAGGGTGAGCGTCGTTAACAGGAATCGGACAGTCATTCCTGAGAAATATTACGCGGAGGGCGAATGGCTCTCGATGGATGGAGCGTTTCTGGGATCGAAGGATGTGGTGACTGATGGGTATTCGTTTTGCATAGATGGAGCAGAACTACTCACGCCGCGCGAGTATCTCAAACGAGCACATGACGATTATTCAAAATATGGCACCGTGGATACGAAAACGAGACTGAAGGATGCCGACATCACGTGCGTTATCGCCGTAAAGATGCGTGTCAGAAATAGGGATAATATCGACGGTGGAATCAAAGCGTATGTTTGGCATCTGGTTCCGGAGTCTGCGCCAAACTATGATTTTGTAGTCAATACCGATCTGATAACGCAAGCCATGCCGGTCCTTGGCGGCTCTGCTGCGTTTGCTGTACAGGTTGGGGCGGAGAACGAGTTGCTCGTCCCATTCATGATGCAAAACACCAACGACTATTTCGAAGGTTACGAGACCGTCCGTTTTGAGAAGGCTTTTCCTGGGACTTATACGATGAAGATGACCGATCTGCCAGAGAGAAGGCTCTTAAGGTTTGAAGTGAAGTAACTCGAAGGTCCCGCGGTTCGCGACGAGCTCCTTGCGCGCCGCGGCTACGCAAGGGAGATTCGCAACCGCTATGCCGGCTCCGTTCCCGATGCCGGTGACGACCGCGTCCGCGCCACCGGCCAGGCGCACGGCGGTAGCGCCGTGTCGCGACAGATGGACGATCGCGTCGTCGATCGCGGTGACTACTCGCGCGGCGACACGCCCCGCTAGTTTTGAACTGTCCTGCCCTAGCGCGTTGCAATTCAATCAGCTGTTACAGAATCCTGGAAGAAAGGGTCGAACCGAAGTGTCTGGCCGGACGCCAATTGTCCGGGAACTGCTTCGGATTCGACCCTCTTCTACTTTACTTCCATGGCCATGCGGAAGGCTAGTACTCCTTAACCGGATGCTTCTTACCGAAACCACCGTCGATGCCGAAACGGCAGAGCCTGTCGATGGCGCGAAGATGCTCGTCGATGGCGTTGGCGATCTGAGTGTCAACGATGCTGTCATGGTCGTTAAGGCTGCGGACCGCCTCGTCGGCGGCCATGAAGGCCTTGACGGCTTGATTGAACTGAGCCTTAAAGATGTCGAGCGTGTGACCGGGGTTGTCGCGTCGCCGTTTGAGGCTCAGCTGTCCTTGTTGCTTGCGACGCCGCGCGTCGCCGGTGGCGAGGGTCTCAGATCCTTTAGCAACAATGCTCGCATTGTCCTTTCGGGCAAGGCAGCGCGTTTGGCCGGGCGCTACAACTGCTATGCAGACTTCCTATTTGAGGAGACGGGTGACAAGAAGCCGCTTGTCGTCGAGTGCCAAGGCAGGCTTGTGCACAGTGGGGCCGATGCCGCAATGTCGGATTCCGATCGCGCCACTGCATTGCAGCAAATGGGTTTCAACGTCATGTTGCTGACGTATCAGCAAATCGCCGATGAGAAGAACTTCGAGATAGTGAAGCGCATGTTGTTTGAGGAGATCGGCTTGGAGTATCGCGAGAAGACGGACGCCAGCTTGATGCGCAGCGCAGTCTTCGTCGCGAGCTCTTTATCGATTGGAACACGCTGGGGCGCTAAAGTTTCCGAGCCTTGCCCTTACCTCTGCTCTTGCGAAACCTTGCAGTGAATATAAGGGGCGTTGCAATAAGCAGTAGTTCGAATGCAACAGCGCCGACAATCATCGCCTTGCAGTCGTCGGACAACGGGTTAAGGGCCGCAAGCAGCGAGAAAACGCCGCACTCGAGCTCAAACCAGGCCACCGAGCGAGCACTTGCGAGATACCAAGCATCCTTCTCGTCGCTCTCGAGACCGGCAGGCTGGTTCCAATGCTCTGGACTGACCAGATGGAGAACGAGGGCCAAAAGCGCGATGCAAGCCAGCATGACAATAGGGAGGAGCAACAGCTCGACAGGAGAGCCCCGGCGGTTCGGCTGCATGTCAACGCCGTAGTGGACGGGGACCTTCTCTCCGGTGGGCACTGCTGCGATAGCAAAACCTGTCAGCACGACGCTGCAAGCGCCGGTTAGCCACCCCATCGCTTCTACTATGCGAACATCCTTTGTTATCCATGGCGCTTTTTTGGGCATAACCCCTCCTTCTCAACTGCGGAGGCTCGGTCTGCCATCTCGCGCTCGAGCCGATGTACGACTTCCATTAAATCGCTCATGCTATTCCTTTCCCTCGGGTGTTCTGTCTAATATATCGCCCCGTGCGGACACGATTCTCACCTAAGGAATGGCAATGGTGTGTTCATAAACACGCAGATAGACGACTTAACAGGATTCGATTTACGGGGCGATTGAACCTGTGGTGGTGCGGATGCCCCGACCCGCGGCACGACTTAACCGCCGTTATGTTAGCGACATGTCTAACATAACGGCGGCGCAGGGCGCTCACTCCCTGCGGCAACGCCGATTCCGGGAAGGCACGCCGGGGCTATGCCGACCTGAGTATCCTCTCGGCCTTCTCGATCGCGGCCGAGCGCAGAAACTCCGACTTCCGCATCCCGCACGCGGCGGCCGCCCGTTCGATGAGGTCGGCGCCCGTCTTCGGGCACTTGAAAGACAGGTTGGCGTTGGCCTCCACCTCGGAAAGCCTGGGGCGGCCGACTCGGAGGTTCACCAGGCTCCCCTCCCAGGAGCCGGATTCGTATTCCGCGCACTCGCGCTCGATGTCCTCATCCGTGATAACGGATCCGTTTGCAAGCCTATATTCCATCAGTAACCTCTCCTTCTCGCGTTCTCGATCTCCCTTAGCGTCTTCTTGCTCGGCGGCGTCATGGCGTGGTAGACGAGCCACGCGCCGTCGGCCAGGAGGACACCGACCATCTCGATGTACCGGCCTTGCGGGTCGTAGCCCGTCCGCATCTCGCACTCCCCGGGTATGCGGACGGCCGCGAAGCAGTAGCTCTCCCACGCCGCCTCGACATCACCGTCATCTAGCTCGGGGTGCCGCTCGTGAACTCTCTGGTGTATCCGGACCATGAGCCTCCAATCTTTACGATAATATTCTACTACTATTTGGTAGTAGAATATTATCCGTCCCAACATATTCCATTAGCCGTTCGTCCCAAAACGTATGCCGCGCGGCACCCGAAAACCGAACCCTCGATGCCGTGGACGGCGAGTGCCAAAACCCAGTGCCAAAACCTCCCCTTGCATTCCCATGAGAAAATCAAAAGACAAGGCAGGAGGCTGAAAATGACCAGATACGGATACGCTCGCGTGAGCACGAAGGATCAGAAGCTAGACAGGCAAATCGAGGCGTTGGTCAACGCCGGTGTGCCCTATGGCCATATCTACAAAGACAAGGTCACGGGTGCCAAGGACGGTGACCGAACTCAGCAGAAGCGTCTGTTCAAGAAGATGAAGGCCGGCGATGAAGTGGTAGTCGAGTCCTGGGAGCGCCTAACCAGATCGACCAGGCAATTGCTGAACTACGACCTTATGTTCCGAAATCTCGGCGTGAAGCTAACCTCTTTGAAACAGCCGGTCGACCTCGATACCGCCTTCGGCCGATTCGTTCTCGGTACCCACGCCTGTACAGCCGAGCTTGAGCGCGATCTGATCAAGCAGCGCCAGGCCGAGGGCATCGCCGTCAAGCGAAGCCGCGGCGGCAGCGTCGGGGGCCGCCCGCGCATTGCAGACGTCAAGGCCGACGCCGCCGTGAAGCTCTACCTCGCTCGCGAGACGCCTATCCCAGACATCTGCACCGCCACAGGTATCTCTAAATCGACTTTGTACCGCATCCTCCGTGAACGCGGATTGGTGGGCGTCAGGAAATGAGCCCGTCCATCGTTTCGCAATCTGTCTAATAAGCTCGAGTGCAGCGGCGTTACTATATAAGAGTGCGGTATTTCTCCAACCGAAAACCTGCGTGAACGCATGACTTGAGACGCCTTTTAGAACTCACCGATCGCAGGGCGAACACAAATCAACAGCGGCCGTGCATTGTTCCCAGCCATATGGCATGGCGGAGCCATGCCCGTTGTTGATTGGAGTGCCGCACCATGGCAGACGAGAAGAAAATCAGGGAGATCTACGGCGTGAAGTCCGTCCTCGATGAGGCCGCCGAGCGGATCGAGGCGACGTGGCGGGAGAAGCTGCTGCGCGAGACGGGCGACCTCAGAACCGAGAACGCGTTGCTCAGGGCCCAGCTCGACGAATTCAACCGCAAGCTCGTCGAGGCGAGAGACCGGAACGAAAGACTTGAGGCCGACTGCAATGAGCGGGTCGCCTTTATCGAGGAGAAGTTTGAACTCGATACCGCGAGCCTCGAGCTCGAGAACAACGAGCTTCATGCCGCGAGCGTCAGATACCTCGCCGATGCCAGGGAGCTCGACAGGCAGGTCGTCCAGCTCCATGCCGAGGCCGTGGCCATGGTCGATGAGATCGAGCGCCTGCGCGGCGAGCGTGACGCCGCGCTGAAAGCCCAAGCCGAGTTGAACGACGCACTCCTGGCCCAGCGCGACCTGATGGCCGAGGTCGCCGCCCTCAAGGACCGCCTCGCTGCAACCGAACAGCGGGCGGCCGTGGCCGAGGCTAAGGTCGAGGTCATGACCAAGATGAAGGACGAGTAGCCCCGCGCTTCTCCTGTCAGGCTACTGATTTCTAGGAATCTTCTAGAGCGCTTCCAGAAGGTTCCTAGAACCGGGCGTAGCATCTTCGATCGGCACGATGTCTTGGTAGATCAAGCGATGCCCGGCGTCGAGCCATTCGTCACCGTGGTAATGTCCGAAGAACCAGGCGCAGTAATCGAGCCGTCCGTCGAGCTCGCCCAGGAAGGTTTGCAGCGGATCTCCGCGGTACTCACGTCCGCGTTCGCGGCACAGCCCCTCAGCAAGGGCGGCAGGAGCCTCGTGAGTCACAACGTGGTCGACTTTCCAGCCCACGCGGTCGAGCGAGGCGCGGCAGTGCTCCATCTCTTCCTCGCTCGGCATCTCCTCGGGCCACCAGCTCCTCCCCTCCCTGCGATACTGCCTGTCGTTGCTCGCGGCGCCGCCCATGGCAAGGACTGTGAGCCCGTCGATATCGAACACCTCTCCGCGCATCAGGTGCAGCACGTGCGGTCGCGCCTCGTGGACGAACCCGCCGTTCCACTCCCGCACCGGCAGCCCAGCCAGGGCGTGGTGGTTCTCATGGTTGCCGTCTACGAAACACGTGGTCCACGGCTTCGACTCGAACCAGTCGAGCCAGTATTTCTCGGCGTTGGATCCATCCCAGACAAAGCCGAAGTCGCCGGCCACGATCACCGCGTCATCGCGCGTCAGGGTCCGGCCCAGCGGCCAATTTTTGAATGCAAACCGGCTGGACCCGTACTCGGCCCTGCCGTGCACGTCGCCTGTCACATAGACCGTCATCAGTACGCGCCCCACGGCAGGAGTTTGTCCCCGAGTCTCACGATCCGGTCGTACAGCACCGTGTGCCGTTCGTCCGGGTTGCCGTCTCGGTGAAAATGGCCGTAATACCAGTGTTTATAGTCCAGGCGGTCCTCGAGCTCGTCAAGGAATTCGGTCAGCCGGTCCACATCAGGGCGTTCCCAGCCTGGGTCCGGGTAGAGCGTCGGCGAGAGCATGCGCGTCGAGCAGGTGTGGGTGATGACGCAGTCGACCTTCCAGCCGACCTCGTCGAGCTTTGTCCGCGCGGCATCGAAATCGCGCTCGTCCGGGAGCTCCTGAGGCCACCAGCTGGAATACGGCACGCGGTATTCCCTGTCCACGCTCGTGGCACCGCCCATGGTGAAGACCGTCGAGCCGTCGAGCTCGAAGACCTCGCCGCGCGTCAGGCGCCGAATGGGCGAGGTGTCCGACAGGCGCTGCGTCAGCCCGCCGTGCCACGGTTCCATGGGACGCTCCTCCCAGTGGTCGAAGCGCTCGTGGTTGCCATCCACGAAGAGAACCGTGTAGGGGCGCGACTCGAGCCAAGCGATGTCAGCGCATTCCTCGGCAGAAGAGTTCCACGGAAAGCCAAAGTCACCGGTAACGACGAGATAGTCATCGCCGGTAAGACTATCGCCAAGCTCCCAGTCGCGGAGCTTTTGCATGTCGAGCCCACCGTGGATGTCGCCCGTCACATAGACCGTCATCGGATCGCCTCTTCCCTCTTGTACGCCGCCAACTCGCGCTCGACCTGCCTGTCGCCGGTCTCGTTGACCCACCAGGGCCATTTCACCCGGCCGCACGGCTCGTCGACTCCGGCGAACCATTCCCTCAGCCCGTCGAGGCTCACCGGGGAGTGACCGTTGGCATCGCAACCGACGTCGTAGCGCAGAAGGCCCTGCTTGCGGTTGAACTCGTTGTACGCGCCGCCGCTGCTGTGGATGTGTCCGTGGAGGTGCCACGATCCATGGCTCATGCCCTGCCAGTCGGCCATGGGGTAATGGCTCAGGACGATCTTCTGCCTGTCGATCTTGAGCACGCAGATCGGCGGCTCCACGGTGAAGGCGCCCGCGACCGCCGACTGGGTCCAGTCCTTGTCGTGGTTTCCCGGGACGAGGTGGATGCGCCTGCAGGCGATTCGCTTGCGCAGCCCGTAGGCGTCCTGGGCGGTCATCTTGAATGAGAAATCCCCCAGGATGTAGAGCTCGTCGTCTACGGCAACCCTGCCGTTGATGCTGTCGACGATGGCGTCGTTCATCTGCCAAATCGTCTCCCACGGGCGGTCGGTGAACTTCAGCACGTTCTCATGCCCGAAGTGGGTGTCGCTGGTAAACCAGATCATATTTATGTCTCCTTCTGTCGCTAAAAAACGTTCTCCTTCGAGGTCAGGAGACGTTTTATGAGCGACATGAGGTGCATATCCCTCATGTTTCAAGCTCCAATCTGCCGGATTTGCCCAACTATATAAGTTTACGCCCACGCGCGAAGGTTGATTTCCGATCTCAGCCGAACACATTGAGCAAATAGGCCATTCCCGCACTTAGCCGAACGCCCCCGCGGCCCCTCCTGGGGTCCGGGGGCGCCGTTTTCCCAGTTGAAGGAACGGTGGAGATGTGTTTCGATAGGTCCGGTGGCCATGCTCCGCCCGCCGCCCGGCACCTCTTCCCAGACTCAGCCGGACGGTCGGTCCGTCTATTCCGTTTTCTTCCAGGCTAGGCCAGCGGGGCATCGCCCCTCTCTGCGCGCGCCCTCTCGATGAGCCCCGGCGTCAGGTCGAGGTCGCCGATCGGCACGTCCCCCACGCCGTAGGCGTCCAGCAGCGCCGCCGCGTCCTCCCCGAGCATCGCCCTGAAGGCGCGCGCGGGCGTCGCGAAGCCGAGTGCGCCGCGGGGCTCGGAGTTCACGTGCGACATGGCCAGCGCCAGGTCGGCCGGGGCGAGCCGGTCGAACCTGATTCCGGCGCCCTTGGGCAGCAGCTTCCTGATCTCGACGTGGTTGCGCTCGCAGGCGCCCTTCTGGTCGCTGCGCCCGGGGTCGCAGTAGAACAGCCTCGTCTCGCCCGGCCCCTCGCCGAGCAGCGCCGCGATCGCCGCCTCGTCGGAGAACTCGGCGCCGTTGTCGGTGAGGACGGCGCGGAACACGCGGCGCGTCCCGTCGGCGCCGAGGACCGCCCGGACGCCCTCCAGGGCGTCCGCGACGCACCCGGCGGTCTTCTCCTCCAGCGGCAGCGCGAGCTGGAGCCTGCTGGGGCGGTGCAGCAGCGTGAGCAGGCAGGCGGAGTCCTCCCGGGCCCCCTCGACGGTGTCCATCTCCCAGGCCGCGGCGCACGCGTCCTCCCCGAGGGCGAGGAACGCGGCATGCGACCTGCGGGCGGAGTGGCGGGTCGCCGCCCGGCCCGCGGCGCGCTTCCTCGGCCTGTAGCCGACCTTGCGCCTGAGCTCCATGTTGGTCATGCCGTCGTAGCCCGCCGAGACCCAGCGGTAGATGGTCGACGGCGACAGGTCCACCGGGCCGCCGTTGCGCGCCGCCATCTGCTCGGGCGACAGCCCCCGGCGCAGGCAGTCCCTTATCGCCTCCAGCCTGGCCGCCGCGGCGGGCTCGTCGGCGTCTATCCCGCGCCTGGACGAGACGAGGACCGAGTCGGCGCACAGCTGCGCGGCCCGGGCCTCGTAGAAGACGTGGGGGCGGCGCTTGCAGCCGATCGCGCGGTACCGGCCGCACCCGTTGCAGCAGCGCGGCCACGCGGCCAGGCGCGGGCAGGCCGCCGACAGGTCGGCGGAGGCGTCCACTCGCTCGCCGCGCCTGGCCTTCGGCGCCGTCACGAACCTGTGCGACGCCACCTCGGCGCTCACCGTCGAGGGCGACCTGCCCAGCTCCCTCGCGATCTCCCTGCACGACGCCCTGCGCTCCAGCATCCTCTGGACCGTGTCCCGCTCGTGCCTCGTGAGCCTTCCGTAGGCCCTCGGGACCGCCTTCTCGGAACCCTTCTTCCTCTTTCCGGACATGCCGTCCTCCGATCTCCCGGGGCCGGCCGATCCGGCCCTCAGGGTATCGGGTTCCCACATTCATCCGTACATGTGCGGATGAATGTGGGAGGTGTTCGGATAAAGTCGATAATCAAGGGCCCACGCGCGAACAGGATTTGATTTTTGAAATATGGACGAATTCCTCGTCAGGAGGGTAAAATGGTGCCGACGGCAGCCCAAGTTGTAGAGAGCTGGGCAGAGCCGTTGCTTAATGAAGTTAGGTCATCGTCTTAGCGACGGTGGCCTTTCTTTAATATGAGAAAGCCATTGTCAATAGGCGTGTTTGTTCGAGCCCGGTTTTAAA
>ERZ1106930.110-NODE-110-length-33475-cov-20.098324_pt1 | contig 33475 bp, 31 predicted proteins | sample MGYA00403663_ERZ1106930 | MGnify/ENA primary metagenome ERZ1106930 (study PRJEB35170, sample SAMEA104062438) | human gut metagenome | biome: human gut; feature: human-associated habitat; material: faeces | place: Denmark | collected 2012-06-26 ... | reverse complement strand
ACAACAAAATACGCTCCACGTAATTACTGTGTACCCCATAAAGTACTTACGCGGATGAGGGCATCAGCGGCACGTTGATGGATAAAAGAGACGAGTTTAAAAGGCTGCTTAAAGACTGCAAAAACAGGAAAATAGACCGTGTGCTTGTAAAAAGCGTCACGAGGTTTGCAAGAAATTCGTTGGAGTGTATAGAAGCGGTAAGAGAATTAAAATCTTACGGAGTGAGCGTGTTTTTTGAAAACGATAAAATCGATACGGAAAACATGAATTCCGAAATGCTGCTTTACATAAAGAGTGCGTTTGCTCAGAATGAATCGATGTCTTTATCGAAACGTATGGTTCAGTCTATCCGAATGCGGATGGAAGAGGGAACGTATAAACTCGGCATTGCGCCATACGGGTATAAACTTGTAGACGGAGAGCTTGTTGTAGAACCGGACGAAGCGCGAAATATCCGAAAAATCTTTGATTTGTATTTGTCCGGGATTGGCGCAAACGCGATAGTAAAATATATGCAAGCGCACGAAACCGGGGATATGCTGTGGAATATCGGTAGGATAAATTATGTTTTAGAGAACGAGCGGTATACGGGTAATATGGTTATGGGAAAGACCTATACGCCGAACGTTTTACCGTTACGAAATCGTCCGAACAAAGGGCAGATGGACAGCTTTTATTATTCCGATACGCACGAAGGCATTATAACGAAAGAAGAGTTCGACAAGGTTAAAGAAATCAAGAAAATGCGACAGAAAACATTTTGTCGCGGGACAAAAGAAAAGGCATTCTTCTCGGGGAAGATAAAATGCCGGCATTGCGGCTGGGCATACCGTTCTATCGTCAGAAACGATAAAATGCTTTGGAGTTGTTCAAAAAAAGGTTTGAGTATTGATGTCTGCCATACGCCGAACAGGTCGAACGAGCAGATAGAGAGGGCTTTTGTTTCAATGTATAACAAGGTGAGACAGAATGAAAAAAGTCTTATCGATGAAACCATTGCCCAATTACAGATGCTGAAGGTAAGAATAAATCGCGGAAACGATGAAATCATGCAAATCGATAAAGATATTTCTGTTTTAAGCGCACAGGAGAGTTTGTTTACTACTCTTTATTCCGAGAACTCGTTTAACGAGGATCTATACTTTGAGAAAACGGATACGATTAAAAAGAAAATATCCGAATTGAAAACGCGACGGGCGCATTTGGTGAGCGAGGACGACGATGAACGCTGCATAGAAAGGCTGAGAGAGCTTAAAAGAAATCTTCAGCAATTTCCTGTGGGGATAACCGAATTCGATAAAGATATTTTCAATGGAATAATCAAGCAAATTTATATAGAAGAAAGCGGTGCAATCACTTTTGTATTGAAGGGAGATTTAGAGTTCAGCGCGGAGGTGTGAAATGGCAAATAGAATGATTAGTTTCGGATACGGGATAGACGGGAATAAAATTTGCGTTATAGATCGGGAAGCCGTTGTGGTGCGCGAAATATTCGAGAAATATGCCGCAGGGAAACTGTTACAGGAAATAGCCGATGAACTAACCGCGCGTAACGTGGATTTTTTTCAAGGGAACTGTAATTGGAATAAAAATCGCGTTTCAAGGATAATCGAAAACAAAAAGTATATCGGAGCGGATGATTATCCGACGATAGTCGGGAACGATTTGTTTCAAAGTGCGTATGGCTTAAAAAACACGAAAGGTTTTAAGAAAGAGCATTTTTCGGGAAATATAGAATATCTGAAAAAGAACATCGTTTGCGCCCAATGCGGAAAGTTGATGACGAGGCGAACGAAATGGCGGTCGAGAGAAAAGTGGATATGCGGAAACGGCTGTAAAAATGACGTCTATGTAGATGATGCATTGATTTTTGCCGAGTTTGGAAAAATATTTATAGCAATAAAAGACGATTTGTCACTTTTGGATAATCCAAATTCAGGGAAAAGCAGTTCGTATAGTTTTGAGGAAATACAATGCAGAAACGAACTCCGTAAGATTATGGATGCGCCCGAACCCGATTTTAACAAAGGGAAAAATCTTATTTTTAAGTTAGCAAAGTTAAAATACAGTCATTGCAAAGAACAGGTAGACGATACAAGTAAGGAACAATTACTTAACGCAATAAAAGAAGAGACAGAGAACGTCCCCGGTCTTGTAAGCGAAAATTTTTTGAACGAGTATGTTTCAAAATTACAAATAGAGCAAAACGGAAGTATAACCGTTACATTTATGAACGGAAGCGTTGTTTCAAGCGATATGGGAGGTGAAAAGTTCAGTGAATGCGGCAAAAAAGATCATAACGCGAATAGAAGCGGATCCGAAAAAGAAAGCGGCGAACGCAGAACTTTCGATACTCCGTACAGCGGCGTATTGTCGTGTGTCAACGGATAGTTCCGACCAGCTTGAAAGTTATAAGGCGCAAGTTGCCTATTATACGGACGCTATCGCAAAAAATCCCAAATGGCGTTTTGCGGGGATTTATGCCGACGAAGGGCTGAGCGGCACCCAAGCGGCAAAAAGAGACGATTTTCTTCGCATGATTAAAGATTGCGAAAAGGGTAAAATCGACTATATCATAACAAAATCCGTTGCTCGTTTTGCAAGAAATACGGTAGACGCACTCAAGTATGTTCGTAAACTGAAAGCGCTTGGAATCGGTGTGTATTTTGAAGAGCAATGCCTTGATTCCCTAAAATCCGAAAGCGAGTTGGCGTTAGGTATTTATAGTGTTTTGGCTCAAGCGGAAAGTGAAAATATCAGTGCAAACGTTCGTTGGGGAATACAGCGCAGAATGCAATCCGGAACGTTTAAGTTCAGATATAATCTTATAGGCTATAGAAAAGGCGAAGACGGTCAGCCGGAAATAGTCCTGGAGGAAGCTAAGTATGTAAAAGACGTCTTCGATATGTATTTAGATGGGAACAGCGTGGATCAAATCAAGGAATATCTCGATTCCGCGCCGATAAAAACAGCGACGGGCAATGATATTTGGAGTCGAAATGCTATTCGTAATATTTTAACAAACGAAAGATACGTCGGCGATATGTTATTGCAAAAAACGTATATAGAGAATTGTATTACAAAAAGGGCAAGAAAAAATCGCGGGGAGATGCCGAAATATCTTGTTTCAAACAATCATCCGGCGATAATAGATCGGGATACGTTCAAGCAAGTTCAGGCAGAAATGTCAAAGCGCCGCAGCAGACCGCGTGTGTCGGATAAAACGATTACAGCAAAGGGTAAGTTTAGTGGAAAATATCCCTTTTCGGATTTGCTTGTATGTGATTCGTGCGGAAACCGTTACAGGCGTTGTATGTGGATTTCCGGCGGTAAGAAAAAAATCGTGTGGCGTTGTATTACGCGAATCGAGCATGGCGGTAAAGCGTGTGAGTCCATATCTGTTGGCGATGAATTGATACATAAAGCGGTCTATAGGTCGATAAACAGGTATATTCAGAATAACAGCGGTGCGCTCGACATTGTTCTGTCGGAGTTATCAAAGCAATTCGGTGGCAATGATTATACGGATGATTTATGCAATATCGAAAGAAGCATAAACGAGCTGAATAAGCAAATGGAAGACGCCGCAATGATTGAAGTTACGACGCAAGGGAATAAGGAACGGATAAGGGAAGAAATAATCGAACTATCTCAAAGAATTGTGGCTTTGCGAAACGAAAAATCAATTATAGAAGAGAAAATGACTACTGCTAAGACGAGGAATGAAGAGCTGAGTATGTTTAGCAAAGAACTATCTCTTTATAATGCCGATTGTTCCGAAATAACGGATAACAAATTAAGACGAATAATTCAGGAAGTGCGGATAAAAAAAGACCATACAATCATTATAGAATTAAAGAACGGTATGTTGCTTGAAGAGGCTTTGTAACCGTATCGAAATCGAAACGGTTAAACTGGTCGAATTCGACCGGGTTAGAATAAATATAGCATATTTTTAGAAAAAAGCGCGTTTTGGCGGCATAAAACCATTGACATAATATATTTTATCGGATATAATAATACGATTTGGCGGAATAACCGCTATTTGGCAGGTATGGGATAAGAGGAGATGTTTTATGCATGATTTTTGTTATGTGTCAAAGAGGGAAGCGGCACCAATTAAAGCTGAATTGATAGATCTAATACATCGGGTGCAAGATTATGTTAGGGACGACTTCACTTTTCAATATTATTTTGTGGGTAGTTCGAGCCGTAACATGATTACATACGATAGAAAATCTAATGTAGGCTTTGATTTTGATGTTAATATCGTTGTGAATGATGATGACGAACAGTATTCGCCTAAAAAGATCAGGACATTTATTCGTGAGGCTTTTAATAGATTTGTGCGAGAGTATGGTTACGATTATTGTGAGGATTCGACAAGCGTTTTGACTATAAAAAAGAAAAACGTTTTGCAATCTAAAATAATACATAGTTGTGATATTGCTATAGTTTACGATTGTAATGACGGCAGGCAACAATACATTAGATTTAACAAGGACAAGCAGAATTACACATGGGAATATAGAGGGGGAGGATTTGAACTTTTACCTTCTAAAATTTCATGGCTAAAGAGTAATAACCTTTGGGGTGAGTTATTGGATTATTATATATACAAAAAGAATGTTAATGATAATCCGGAGAAGCATTCAAGATCGCTGTTTGCCGAGTCGGTAGCAGAAGTGTGCAGGAAAAACGGGTATAGATAAGAGTTGTTTAGCGAAAAAGAGGTTTGCCCAATAATTTAGGGCAAGCCTCTTTCTACTCAATGACAGAGTATTCGGGCTCGGATTCATCTTGTAAAGAATCGTCTTCGTCATCTTCTCCGATGTCACCCGAGTAACCTTTAGAATAAAGTCTGCTCATAGACAGACGGTTAGCGCGAGACTTTTTCTTGCCGTTGTATTCTATAATCATGGTTTCGGCAAACCCCATGCAACCGGACTTTCGTTCTTTTGCGACGCGGGTGAGTTGTTTTACTGAAACGGCTCCGAGTTTTTCTTTAAAAATATCATCGTTCAGACCGTCTCCGAAGACGGAAATAAGTTTTGCGACGGCGTTAAGAATGTTTGCAGAAAAAGAGTGAAGATCGCCTTCCCATGCGCCTATAATCAAGCGTAAGGTTCGATTTAATGTTTGCATTCCGTAATTCGTATATATATTTTCCAAGGTCGATACGGCGCAAATAATCCCCGGACCTTTCTTGTTTCCTATTGTTAAGCCGTATGATTCTACTAAACTTTTAATGATAAGCTGGGTGTCGTTTCCGGCTTCGACATTGGCATTGAACACTTCATAAGGTTGGAGCGGTTTTACAAATTTTTGCTGATTTGCAAAAATATTCGCTTCGGCGGTATATGATAAGTCGTCGTAAATCATGCACCAAACGGGAGTTTCACGCGAACCGGATACCAAGGCTACGATTTCTATGGTGTGCTGACCGTTAAAAACGTAATTTACACCGTCGCGACGGCTGACTTTTACGGGATTGATTTGATATAAGTCAAAATTTTCTGCGGCACGGTTTATATGCCCGAGGGATAGATTTCTTTGATAATCCTGATTTGATACAAGGTCTTTAATAGGAATTTGTTCAAAGTGAACGTTCGGAACGAATTCACTGTAATCGGGCATGTTTAATCCTCCTTAATGAGAGCGGTAACGGTATCAATAGCCGCTTTCAGTTTGTCTAAAATTTCGAGTAGTTGCTGCTTCGCTTTGTCTGATACGTTTGCAATGGTGGCAGACTCCGTGGCTTTTTGTATGGAAGTAATCCATGACGGAATGGTAAGGCAAAGTTGAATTACAGGGGCGTCCGGATTATGCTCTGGCATATCTTTTACAGACGGCTGATGCGGCTTGGTTTCTTCTTTAGGTTCGTTTTCGATGATCGAGCGGGTGGTGCAATATTGCACGAAAGGATGTTTTCCTCTGTCTAATCGCACGTTGAGTTGCGTTAGTTCTTTAGGACTTAATTGTTCGAGCGCAAGAACGTTTTTATGTGAGATTTTATATCTACCGGATAAAATTTTTGTTTTTAGCTCCGGGCATTGCTCCGCAATATGGTCAAGAGCGCGAGAAAAATAAGCATATTTTTGGACGGTTGCATGGGTTATATTATTTTCGGCGCCTATAATATGTGCGGTTTTGTTTTTCGACCGTTGTATAGACTGTTCGGGTTCGGAATCAATAATATAATCCTCGTCGGTTTCGTCTTGTTTAGATTGTAACGAGTGTTGATTTTTACCGCGTATGTTCTTTTTGCTGTCGATGATTTTTTCGGATTCGTATTGCCGACCGATTAGATATTTTCGCGTTTCTTCCGTAATATTTCGTCTCCCGAGTTGGTTTTTACATATCCAAACGATAACTTCTTCACGCGAGGCAAAATCTTTTGATACGGTATTGAAAGGAATTGAGTATTTAGTGCATATCGAATAGCGGTTATGTCCGTCGATGATATAATCATTCCAGATAATTATCGGATCTCTGCAGCCTTCGTCAAGGATATTTTCTTCTAATTGCAAGTATTCTTTACGCCTTAAAGGTCGTATCAGGTCTTTAAATTCAGGATCTATTTTGAGTATAGGGAGCTTATCCATTGCAATCTTCCTTTAAGTCTATTTTTCTTAAGGACGAAAACGAGAATAGAGCCATGTTTTGTTCCGGAATAATGCAACCTGAAAGCCTGTAGGAACTTTTCATATCGGCTATGCCTAAAACATCGCATAACTTATTGACAAGCATTGTAGAAAACACTTCGTATGAATCGTCGGGGGAGAGATTTTTTGTATTTACCTTGAGCGGTTGCGCGTCGGTAAATTCTTTATCTACGGCGCGTATTGCGAAATTTCGCTGTTTTTGACTTATAAGGAATTGGATGAATTTGGGATCGCCGAGAGCGTGAAGGGTAGTTTTGTATAAACGTATTCTGCTTTTTCTCGGATCGATTGTAAGGAGTACGTTATTCTGCTGTTCGGTTGTCATTTAATACCTCTGAGTGGTTATCTTGTCCGGTTTCTTTTATGGAATAAATCGCATAACCGTCGAAAATATTGATTTGCAAAGACTGTTTGTGTTCGTTAAACGGTAAGCCAAATTGATTCTGCCAATCGGACGGGTAAACGGGTGTTCGGGAAACCTTCATTTTATCTTCGCCGACTTTTGCTTTTCGATAAATTTCGGTTGAGGTTAAATCAAACGCGATGAGGTATTCGCCGTTCGCGTGAATAAGTTTGCCCAATAGTTTATATCTGTAATTCGGATTCCAATCCATAAGCGACACAAGTTTTGCAAAAAACAGTTTGCATGTGATAGACTTTGCCTTTCTTTTACTGTTAGAAGAGTTGCACCACATAAAAGAATCTCTTGCGCCTTCTTCGCAAGGGCGCAGAGCAAGAATCTTCTTTTTTTGGTTTATCAGAACCTGAGCGTAAGACGCATTCGGAAATTTAGAGAGGCAGGCGGCATTAACGTATAATTTACACTCGTTGAAGGTTACGGACGGTTCCTTTATATGTGCGAAAAATTCTCGTCTGACGACCTGATAGTCGTCAAAATCAAAGCCGCCGCTCATATCTAATATTTCATCGTCTTTGGTAAGGGACGGTTGTTGCGTGTTGGGTTGTTCTTCTTGATTTAATGAGTCGGGTAATAAATCGTTCAATGTATTCGTATCGCTCATTTGTTACTCCTGTGTGGTGATGCTGCTTATTTCTTGATTGATATAAGTCCGTAATTCGTCGAAACCGGTTACGTTCAGATTGTTACCCGTATCGCAAAGCTGACCGTCTATGCGTAATTTCCAATCTTTTTCGCTTTGTTCGGCTAACGCGGCAATCGATTGTTCGTGAATATAGTATTGTTTGCCGAAACTGTTTGTCCATTCCTGTGGAATTGCCCGTATGCGTTTTCCAGAAGGGGTGAGATGCTGGATTTTTGCGTTTTCGTCTTGTTCCTTCGGCAAGATATACGGTTTGAAAAAGGCTTCAGAGTTATCTATGTTGAAAACATAGGCGATTTCATTGTCTTTTTCAAGTAAAGAGCCGATAATGCGGTATTTGTAATCGGTGTTCCACCCGAACAGATCGTATAGCGTGTTGAAAAAAGCGGAAGCCGGGATTTCTCGCGGAAGATGTTGACCTATGGATAATTTTGAACAGCATACGCTTTGCCGATTTGTTTTATCCGTTTGGCGTATGGCGAATTTTCGTTCTTTTGGATTTACGAGTAATTCAATGTAATTTTTATCAGCGAACTTCTTCGTAATCGTAGCGCCGAATTTAATCTTTTTATTTGCAAAAACAACGTAAGGTTGTTTTACCGAATCGAAAAATTCGGAACGGGTAATTTCAAAATCCCTTAGGTCGAAATCTCCGGCGGCGACTTCTATCTGAACTTCTTTCGGGTTATCGTCAACAAGAGTCGGTTGTTCGGTATCGGTTTCAGCAAGTTGTTCGTAAATGCTTTGAGCGGCTTGAAGATAATCTATTTCTTTGAATGCCGTCCAGCGCGGATTTATTATGACAAAACCTTTTAGTATGCCGGATGAAATTACTTTCAGTTCGGGTAAAAAAGATTTGTTGCCGTATTTTGCATTGTCAAGCATATGCTGAACGGCAATAAAATCATCGCGGGAGACGATTGCTTCGTGATGATTTTTATATAAACTTTGCGGTTTTTTCCCGTAATTTTTCTTTGCTTTATGGGTATGAAAGTCTGGCGTATAGGTTTTTCTTGTCAGAACGTCGCCGCAATGCCTTTCGTTTCGCAAGATTTGCACGATAGAGTTTGCCGTCCAGCAGATATTCCCGAGGTAAGATTTGCGACCGAGAGCGATAAGAGTATCGGCGATTTGTTGAGTCGAATAGCCGTAAAGATACATATAAAAGCATAATTTAACAGTCGGCGCTTCGGTAGGATTGATAATAAGTTGCCCGTCTTCGTCATGAGAGTAACCCAATAGTTTAGGGGTAAGGGGAATGCCGTTATCGAGACGCATCCGAAGGGACGTTTCCATGCTTCTGCTACGCGTGTGAGATTCTTCTTCTGCCATCGTGGCTAAAAAAGATAAAGCCATTTGAGAATCGTCGTTTAGCGAAAATATGGCTTCCGATTCAAAAAATACACCGACGGGGTGGTGTAATGCAGCCAAGTCTCTCACCATACCGATACAGATAAGAACGTTACGGGCAAAACGGGATACGCTTTTTGTAATAATCATATCGAGTTTACCGTTTTTTGCGTCGGAAATCATTTCATTGAATCCGACGCGGTGGTCGAGAGAAGTGCCGCTGATGCCTTCATCGGCATAAATTTTCACGAGCGTCCAGTTGGGATGTTTTGTAACGAAATCCTCATAATATTTCTTTTGCAATTCAAATGATGTGGTTTGCCTTACGTCGTCGGTGGAAACGCGGACGTAGATTCCGACTCTTTGATTGACGTCATTGTCATAATAGTCGGTTTCTTTTTGGGCAGGAATAAACTCGTAGTTATTCGGATCGACTTTAACTTGCATCCTTTGTCGAGTTTTCTTTTTTTCCTGTTCCTTTTGTTCGCGTTTTTCAATATCAATCATTTGAAATCAGTCCTTTTGGATCTTCGTCGGGGAGTATTTCCCAATCTTCGGAAGGGAAGAATTTTGTGTCCCTCAAATCGCGCGTATAGTAAGAAGCTAAAGTAAAAATGTCTTCCGATATAAAATAAATACCGATAGGCGGATTTTGTGCGGCAAGTAGTCGCGAACATATCGTCAATTCTTGCATATCTCTCGAAACGTTACCGATTTTTTGAGTGATAATCAGATTGACTTTGCCGTCCATGCAATCTTGCAACAATCGGCTCCATTCCTTGGCAGATTCCATATGCGGAGCTGTGGCACCCTCATCTATATAAAAATCGACAAGTTCCCATTTCGGACAAAGGGCGATGGTGTCGTTAAATTGTTTTTTATGGTATGATAAATAATCTTCGTATTTTGTCTGATTAAAGTAGCGGATATAAATACCTATTTTATAATTAGCCTCGGTATTCGGACGTTCGTGCCTGATGCTTTGCAGCCATGCCTTATGTTCTGCGATTGCTCTTGAACGTTCAGAGTCGCCGAACATAGTAAGTTGTGCCGGCGTTGCGATAGCCGTGAGTTTATCGAATACGTTTAATTCTTCCATAGTCTCTCCCTATGCTTGTTGTTCCGCAATCAATTATAATGTCTTTTCGCGTAAAAAGAAATAAACCGGCAGTCAAGTCGTTGACCGTCGGTTTATAAAAACAAAAGGAAAATAAAAAAGTTGCCGAGTAATAACGATTCGGCAACCTGATTAAGTGATGTTATGTTGATTATAGTTTGTTCGAGTGGAAAGTCTTTTTGACGTCTGAAACGAGTCTTATAATAGATTCCATTTCGGCGGGGGAGCAATCGGATAGCAGGTCGCTGAATTCCGATTGGTAAATACCGTTCACATTCGGAACGTTCGGGCGCAGGATTGTATCTGCGGAAACCTTTAACGCTTCGATAATTTTTATTAAAGTAACGACGCGAAGGTTAGACTTGCCGAGTTCGATGTCGCTCATTGTGCTAAGACTTAAATCTGCCTCAAACGCTAATGCGTCTTGGCTCATGTGTTGTTCGACTCTGGCGGCGCGAATACGATTGCCGATTTCTTTTAGTTTTAACGAATTTCCGTCGTCCATATTCCGCCTCCTGTTTTATTCTTATGACTATTTTATCGTCTATTGGCTATAAAGACAACAGCCGATTGCCGAAAATATAGTGCAACGGCTATAATAATCATGAATATTTTTTTGGAGGTTTATTCATGATTAACTATTACACTATCGGGCAAAGAGTGAAAGAGGCACGGAAAAAGAAGCATTTATCGCAGGCAGATTTGGCTGAAGCGGTAGAGAAATCGACGAGTTACATAAGTTATATGGAAACGGGGTTGAAGTGCATGAGTCTTGAAACGCTCGTCGATGTAGCTAATGCGTTGGATGTTTCGGCAGATTACATTTTGGCGGACTGTATAAACACGCATGAAAACGTGTGCGAAAACGAATTTGCCGAGCAAATTAAAGAGTGTACCTTGTATGAGAGCAGGATTATCATCGATATGGTAAAGGCGCTGCGGGAGATCCTGCGGGAAAATGCTTTTACGAAGCGGAACAGTAAATAAAGTATACTAAAAGGGATTGAATTACAATAAACCGGTAGTTTAAAAGTTGACCTGTGGTTGGTTTCGAGTTGAAACATTTTTCAAAAAGTTGCAACAAAAACAGAAAATTGAAATATTTTTCTAAAAGTTGAAACGTTTTTGAGTGGGATGAAAATAGGTCTTTTTTTATGCTATAATTTTGGCGAGACTATTAGTAAATATGGGAGTTTCTATGGCAAAAGAAGTAGAGGTGATATTTGAAGTAGAACAGGAACTTTATGGCGGAGTGCAAAAGATTTGTAAAGAAAACGGCACGACGATTGAAGAGGTAACGCGAGATTTCTTGTGTTTCTGTGCCGATCCTAAAAACACGCCGTTTTTGCAAAGATGGTTTAAGAATAATGAGCAATAGACAGTTTTACAGGCTTCGGCTTACAGACTATGCTTGTCCCGGCTTTTCGTCCGGATGGAAAGACTATTACGGAACGCAGGAAGAAATCGAGGGCATGATAATAGCGATCAAAAACAATAAATCGATAGACAATGACGTTGACGGGCTTTATGCGGCTCTTACGGAGTTTAAGTCGGGAAACAAGACTTGCGAGCATTCGATTGTGTATGGCAGAAGTCGATTTTTAACGCCGGTGAGACTGATAGGCAAAAGTGAGCATTATGAGAAAAACTATATGTGGAAACACGTTAATATCTGGCACTATCCGTATTACATGAGGGCAAAAGTCGCTACGTTTCGGCAGATAGTAATTAAGGACGGAAAGGATTATATCCGAGCGATAAAACCAGAGTTTGAGTTTTTAGAATATGCGCTTGCCGAAACTTTCCGACATTCGGATAAAGTAGGAGTTATGTTTTGGGGCTTCCCCGAAATGATTCAATATAACGATAAGACAAAGATTGCGTCATCGCGGCTATACATTCTTGAGAAACGTTATACGGACAAGTTATCGGCGTGTGCCGATTTGAATATGAAGGACAAAATTGAACTACAATCGTTTTGCGACGATATTTTCGGAGACGGATAATGGAAAGACAAAAGATATTTTTTACGAGCGATTTGCATTTCGGGCATGAGAACGTTTTAAGGTTTGATAACAGACCGTTTGAAACGGTGGAAGAAATGGACGATGAACTTATAAAGCGTTGGAACGACAAGGTGGGCAAGGGAGATCTTGTCTACGTTTTAGGTGATTTGATATGGAAAACCGCAACAAACGAAGCGGTTAAGATTATAAAACGCTTGAACGGACAGATTATTTTAATAAAAGGCAACCATGATCGGTTTTTGCATAATGCGGCGGCAAAGAAAGCACTTGCAGGAATAAAGGATTATGACGATATTTGCGTTACGCTTGAAGACGGCACGGCGCGGCGGTGTATTTTAAGCCATTATTTTATTCCGTTTTACAACGGACATAGATATAATGCTATTCATTTGCACGGGCATTCGCATTTTACGGCAGAGGCAACGGAAGAATTTCTTATCGCAAAAACATTAAACGAAAAGGGGTATAATTTACAGATTTATAACGTCGGTTGTATGTATTGGAATTATGCGCCGGTTACGTTAGACGAAATTCTGAAAATAAAAGAGCAGAGGATCGATAAGGAATGAGATATTATAAAAGAGGTATAAAATGAGTTGGGATATTTCTCTTACGGATAGGGTAACGGGTGAGGTGTTACATTCGGATTCTCCGCATATGATGCGCGGAGAGACTTTTATGCTTGGCGGGACTACGGAACTGTGGTTGAATATAACGTATAATTATAGTAAAATTTATCGTCGCGATTCCGTGTTCGGTAAAGACGGTATAGGAACCATTTTCGGGAAGACGGGGCTTGAAAGCATACCGTTGCTTGAAAAAGCTATAAACGCGTTAGGCGATGACGTTTCAAAGAACTATTGGGAAGCAACGGAGGGTAATGCCAAAAGACCATTGGTACAACTTTTGACAATGGCAAAAATGAGACCGGACGGAATTTGGGAAGGCGAATGACGTCGGTAACGGATAAAGATTTAAAGAGGTAAAAATGGACAAGCAAATAAGAATGTCGGCTTCCGAAGTCGATTTGTATAAGTATATTTATCACTCAAACAGATTAAATCATAACGATATAGCATTGACAGAGAGTGGATTGCAGTCAGTAAATAAATTGCTTGGCGAAATAGAAAAAATAGAACCTACTTATCCCGACAAACGATGGGAATTCTGGTTTTCCGTGCCGAGAGGAACGTTAAAACAATACATAAAATTCAATAAGTATTACGCTCCAGAAGATTGTTCCGAAGAGAAATTTCAAAAAGATATGGAAGAAGAATTTCCGTGGAAACGCGTATGGTTCAAAATCGGTGTCATCAACGAAAACGGTTACGTTATGGTTTTTCTTGACGATACAGTGCTTGTGCGCAGAAGCCCGGATATGAAAGGGGATTTCTTTCCGGACTCTCGGTTAGACAGAATACTTGAATTTTTGAGTCAAGTAGTCGCTAACACTGTCGGAATGTTGCAACAAGGCGTATATAATGATTATGTTAAAAAAGGGTTGCCATACGAAAATAGAAAAGGGTTTATCAACCGCGCGCTCTATTGGAAACTTGTCCCGAAAAGCAAGAGGCACGATCGTGAAGGGGTAAAGGAAAAAGAAATAGACAAACTTATAGAGCATATCAAAAACGGGAATGACCTGTTTGCGACGAAGGCGGCGGGGCGATATGAGAGGATGTCATCCGGAAAGTATTACGAAGTTTGCTCTTATTGCTATGCCGCTGCGGGTTATAATGAGTTGGATGGAAAGACGCCTAAGGAAATGTTCAAACGTTACGGCGACGATCGTGATGGCGGGATGAGTTTGCTTGACGAGAATTCGCAAGACGACTTCGATAAATGGTTTAAGTTAAGCACGCAGGAAAAATGGGAAATAGAAAACCCGTCGCACATGTGGGAAATCTCTTGCGGACATACGCATACGATGATTCACTTGTATTTGTTTTGGGATGACGGATATTGGTTTTATCTTTCCGGCGGAACGCATTGTCTGACGACGGAAGTTGTGCGTATGTATAACGCGATGAAAGATAAAGGTGTTCCCGTTCTTCTCGGACACGCCGGGCAAATAGTAGATAAACTGCTTGGAAACGACGATCTCGGCATTATTCCGAATAATGATATGGGGTGGCACTATTGGTATGGCGGATTCCCGAAAGACGACGTAATCAATTTTGTTAAATTAAGCGACGGTAATGCGGAAGCGGTTATCAAAAACGCTACTTGGTTTGATATTGACGACGTAAAATTGGCAGATAAATAACGTAAAAAGCGGCTACAAATTCGTAGTCGCTTGTATGCTATTCGGGAAAATTGTGTTTTGTTATCATAATCCGACAATATAACCCCTCATAACCTCTTGACAAAATCAAACAAAGGGGTTATAATTGTGATGTAATTTAAAGATAAAGGGGATAAAAATGCTTACATACGATGAAATGGTTGAAAAAACGCGTGAGTTCTATGACGAACTACAAATAGATATTCCTGATAAATATATAGATATTCCTGATAAATATATTGTTTTGACTGAACGCTCATTAAGAGGCTGATAAAAGAAAAATAACTTAAAGATTAAATGGAAATAATATCGGGGTAATACATCATGAAAATAAGTTATATGCTAAATTTGCCAAATAATACGAGCTGCCTTTATTCTTGTTCAGAGAAGGTCTGCGAATCGCCTTTTGGAGGAGTGGAAAAGATACAGGTAGAAACATGCCTTTCTAAAGAATATAGCGAAGCGATTCTTGCCGATGTTAAACAGGCTATTCCGGGCTTGACCGAATGTGTCTATCGGGGGTGTGTGGGGCGAATAGCTCGTGAAGTTTATCAACTCATAATCAATGAAAATAAATACGAGGTGGTGTTTGTTTTTGACAAGCGAGAAGAAAACAACATACAGCTTCATATAGAAATCGAGTCTCAAGTCGTTGAAAATGAGAATTTTGAAATACGATATGATAAATCACTTGAACAATTAAAATTAGCGTTAAAGGAACGTCTGAAAAAAGATTGGACTCTTTGTACATGGTTAGTTGATGATCAGTCGGAAATGCTTAGTGCGAATTTATATCATAGATTTTTCAGAATTGAAAATCAAGTAAGAGCTTTTGCGAACAAAGTTTTGATGCAACATTTGGGGCATAATTGGCTTGAACAGCCAGGGCTTGAAAAATATAGAGACTCTGTTTCAAGCATGGAAGCATCATTTAAGCAAATTGTACCTAATTATGCCAATATCAATACAACTTTTATTTCTATGACATTGGAAACATTGTCAGAAATTATACTAAAAGCAGTCGTATATAACGAAAACACCGTCTTGACTTCGGTGGATGTATCAAAACTGTATCAATTCTTAAAAAAGCGAAATGAAGATGGAGCAAAAGAGGTCGTTCAAAAAAAGAGAGAGGTTAGGGTGAAAATATGGGATGAAATCTTTATACAATATTTCGCTGATCCTGCCCAGTTAAAAAAACAATTATCACAATTTATTAAAAGCCGTAATCATATTGCGCACAATAAATTGCTAACATTTATGGTTTTCAAACAAATACATGATGAATTAGCTGACTTTGAAACAACTATTACAAAAGCAATGGATTTGTTTGAAGAAAAGAATGCTTCAAACGAATTGCTTGATACATGGATGTATGAACATGAACAAGAAGAGAATGATGTAGAACATGAGACTCAGTATTGGCGAGACAGAGTTACTGGTGAGACTGGAATTGAAATCAGAGATACAGAAGAGATTTATGAGCTGTTTCATAAAACAGTTATGGATTTATATGAACATTTAGCAGATAAATATCATTATGATCCTTGTTTTGAGGTTTCAGGTGTTAATCATCCAGTTGAGGACGAAAGTACAAAGCTTTGCACGGTTATTAGCAATGCATCAGATGATGAACTTGACATCGTTGTTTCTATATCAATTGATGATAATATGGATTCGATCAGTTATTTGAATATTGCGGCAAAACATAATGAAAAACTGGTAGCAGAAGCAGAGTGTATTTATCGTAATGGTGAAGGACATGAGGGGGAAGACGGGGTATGTGTAGCGGATAGCGACTCTGAATATGATGATTCGCCGATTTCTGATTTCATAGAAAAGATAATTTCTTATATTGATAATGAGTTGAATTCTAATTTGGAAGAGCTTTCCGCGCTAAAATATGAGTGTGGCAGACATGGAGGTCCAAGTCCTGTTGCGGATTTTGCATGTGCGGAATGTGGAAAAAATGGAGTATCTGTATTGGAGGATTTTCTCCCTATAGGAAAGTGTTGTTATTGTGGATATGAAAATGAGGTTTATATATGTGAAGCTTGCGGATTAGTGCATGATGAAATGGGCGGTGATCAACATCTTTGTAATGGATGCATGCCAAAAGATGATGACTAATATCAGCGTGTGAGAATTGACACGATACAAATTAAAGTCGTTGCTTTCCGACCGGGAATTTCAAGGATTGTCGGCGGACGAGGGAAGCGTAATAGTCGAACGGATTCTGAGCGATATAAAATGAAGAATGATGGAAGATATAGTTATTCTCGAAACGGAAATTGCTGATCCGAAAAGGCAAGTTTTTCAACTTCAATTTGATGTCGGCGAGTTCGATAAGGTTATTGCGAACGAAGAAAATCTGACTTGTGAAGTTTATGAGATAGATGAAAACAACTTTTATGTACAATATAGAAAAATATAAGGCGCATGAAAATGCAGATGGGAGGTGCAATGTGGTTGACGAAAGGATAAAAACCTTGCAAATTTCAGCTCTAAGCCGAATTAACTTTTGTTTCAAGGAATTAAAAAGCAATCCACCCATGAAGTGGGAAAATAATGTGCTTGATGAAGATAGTATTGAAACATCTATTCAAAATTATAAAGATCTCTCCCGAGGTGAACAGATAGCATTCAAAGAGACGCTATATAAATATTTGAATCGTGAATCTACTGTGGAAGCACGGACAATGCTTATAATCAATTATTTATCGGCTTTATTAATAGAAGGACGGAATAATCAAATTTCTATACATAAAAATTTTGAAAATAAAATATCAAAGATTAGAAAATTTGAAACTGAGAACCAAGTTACTTTATATAATCTAAAATCCGCACGGGACAAACTATATGCGCATATTGATTTGGACTGGCAAAAATATGCAAATTCAATAACATTTGATGAATTTGAAATTTGTATAAAGTTTCTAAATGACTTGTTTGATTATAGAGTGTTTGAATAATGTTTGAAGGAGATCGCAATGGATAATAAAGAACTTGAAAACGAATTGTCAAAAATTCGGCAGGAAATATCCGAATTGCCGATAGGGTATATCTCGAAAAAGACGATCAACGGAAAAACGAAGCAATATCTTCAGTGGACGGAAAACGGCAAGAAGAAAAGCAAATACGTCGATGACGAACTTGCCGAAGAATTGCGCGCGAAAATAGATCGTAGAAGGGAACTTCAAAAGCGAGAAAAAGAACTTACTTTTATGCTTCCCAAACCGAAGAAAAACGAGCAAGAGAAGCAGGAAACGCACGTTTTTAGAACCGATGTAATGCTCGGAGAAAACTTGAAAAGTTACGTTCAGACAGTCGCAAATTATAAAAAAAGAAGTCTTTATAAGAATATTTGCGATTATGTTTACGGAGATGTTCGAGACAGGGTTTTTATTCTTTACGGATTAAGGCGCACGGGTAAAACGACGCTCATACGCCAGGTTATAGCCGAAATGAACGACGAAAATTTTTTAAAAACGGCATTTATTCAGGTTGGCGCGGGAATCGGTTTAAGCGATATAAATCAGGACTTAAAATACCTGATGAACAGCGGATACAAATATGTGTTTATAGACGAAGTAACGCTTATCGAAGATTTTATCGAAGGCGCGGCGCTTTTTTCGGATATATTTGCCGCTTGCGGAATGAAAATCGTGTTATCGGGTACGGATTCGCTCGGATTCTTTTTTTCCGAAGACGAGCAGTTATATGACCGTTGTATTTTCCTTCATACCACGTTTATTCCGTACAGAGAGTTTGAAGAAGTTCTCGGCATTAAGGGAATCGACGAATATATCTGCTACGGCGGTACGATGAGCCTCGGCGGCGTGCATTACAACGAGAAGTCTACTTTTGCGAATAAGAAAAGCGTTGACGAATACGTTGACAGTGCAATCGCAAAGAACATTCAGCACTCTTTGAAGTGTTATCAATACGGCGGGCATTTTCGCGCGCTCTACGATCTGTATGAAAAAAACGAGTTGACGAGCGCGATAAACCGCGTTGTGGAAGACGTCAACCATCGTTTCACTTTAGACGTTCTGACGAAAGATTTTATGTCTCATGATTTGGGAATTTCGGCAAGGAATTTGCGAAACGACAGGCAGAACTCGAACGATATTCTTGACAGAATTGGCAAAGAAGAATTTACAAAGCGGCTTAAGAATCTGCTCGAAATCAGAAATAAGGAAGAACAAATCGTAACGATTTCGGAAGATCATAGAAGAGAAATAAAAGAGTATCTCGATGCTTTGGATTTAACGGTTGATATCGATATTCAGACGTTGCCTGTCGGTCGCGAAAAGAACGTCAAAACCGTTTTTACTCAACCGGGAATGAGATATTCGCAAGCAAAAGAACTCGTGCAATCGTTGCTTGAAGACGGGGAGTTTCAGGAGCTTTCAATAGATGAAAGAAATGCTGTTATCGAACGGATTTTAAGCGATATAAAGGGTAGAATGATGGAAGACATCGTGTTGCTCGAAACAAAGATTGCGAATCCGAAAAAGCAAGTTTTTCAGCTTCAGTTTGTCGTCGGCGAATTCGATATGGTTGTTGCGGATAATGCGAATGCGACTTGTGAAATTTACGAAGTAAAGCACAGCAAGGAACAAGCGAAAGAGCAATTCAGACATTTGATTGACGAAGAAAAACTGAAAAACACGGAATTCAGATACGGGAAAATCACGAAGAGAATGGTCATCTATCGCGGAGAAAATGCAACTCTCGAAAACGGAATAGAATACAGAAACGTAGAAGATTATTTGAAATCTCTTCTTTGAAATCGCGAAGTGCGTGGTTCGAAAACGGAACGGAAAAAGCGAGAAAACTGAAAAAAGAAAATTCAAAACGGCTGATAAAATCAGCTATTTTGGGCAACACAGACATATGAATAGACCTTGAAATGTGAACCATCAGTGTTCAGTTTCAAGGTCTTTTCTTTTACGAAAATGTTGATTTCCCCTGTAAATCACTACATTTTTGAGATATTTTGGAAGAGGAAAAACTTTTTTCAAATTGAACACCTTTTCAGGAAAAATTTAAAATTCGGTAAGAGAACAAATTAACCTTTTTGTTTTCGAACTACAACTGTTCAGTTTCGGAATCGAAATTTCCCTTATATAGATTGAAATATTTACCTTCATACTTGGTAGGTGTCTGGTTCATAAGAACAGAATGCGGTCGCTTGTTGTTACGGACGCGAATAATAAGACAAAGCTTTGGTATATGACGATAATTTGAGGATTATTTTTGAGATAGGAATTAAATGCTTCGCTAAAAAGAAACGGAAGTATCATTCTTATCCTCGCGAAAATAAAATTCATAGTCTGTGGGCAAAGTGTGTTTGGTAAGCGTATTTATAAAAGCTCTTTTCTATATTTCAGAAGAATCGACAAATAATTTGAAATACCTTTTCCCCTGAGTAATTCCCGCAACGATTTTTAATATATGAAGATAAGCCCATTCAATATTTTATTTGTCGTCTCAGAGAGTTACCTGTAACGATAGGGAGGAGATTTTTCGTCGCCTTGCCATGTTATTCTATGTTTTGCCAAATAGAGAAATCGGAGTGAAGTTGCAAGAAAAACAAAAAATAAAAAATTTTCGAAAAAGGTATTGACAAATATCTGAAAGCCTGTTATAATAAAATTAAAGAGTGATATCACTCTTTGCCCTTTTCATTCGGAAAGGGCAAAGAATTCATTGTTTGGCTTTGACGAGCCATATTTTTTGAATAGATATGTATTCGAATTCATATATTAGAGTAAGGTAAAAGAGATTCTTGAAAAATTTATAAACCATGCGAACTGGCTGTAAAAGCCAATTTTTTTAGAGACTATATGTATTCGAGTACATATAAATCGGAAAAACAAGGAGATATATTATGACTACGGTAGGGAAAGAGTTGAAAAGCAGAAATTTAAATTGGAAGAAGTATGCATTTGTATACGGCATGATAGCTTTTCCGATTGTTCAATTTGCGATTTTTTACATATGGGTCAATTTTAACTCTATTATAATTGCGTTTCAGGAATTCGACGGTTATATGGAAACGGGCGGAGAGAAATATATTTGGTCGTTGCAAAATTTCAAAAATTTCTTTTTGGAATGGAAATTGCCGAATTCGGAAGTAATCATCGGATTAAAAAACACGTTAAAATATTTCATCGTAAACTTAGTATTTTTACTTCCCGCATGTTTTTTAATTTCCTACTTTTTATATAAAAAAATTGCAGGATATAAGGCATTTCGCGTAATTTTCTTTTTACCGTCGATTATCAGCGCGGTAGTATTGGTTACAGTATATAAAAACATCATTCAAAAGTACGGACCCGTTTATACTATTTTAGACGAATTATTCAATTATCAATTGCCATCGTTGCTTTCCAATAATGAGACGGCTACTCCGACAATTATTTTTTATACGATTTGGACGGGATTTGGAATCAATATGCTGTTATATCAGGGTGCGATGGGGCGTGTTCCCGAAGAGGTTATCGAAGCGGGCATTCTGGACGGAATAACCTGGTGGCGTGAATTGTTTTCCGTCATTATGCCGATGGTATGGCCTACGCTTTCCACCACGATTATTTTGCAAATTACGGGACTTTTTAACAGCACCGGACCGATTTTACTTTTTTCGTCGGCGGGAGTCGTGGCGGGATCGTATGAAACCACTACTTTATCGTACTGGATTTACGCACAGACTTACTCGGGAACGAATTATAATTATCCTGCGGCGATAGGGATTTTCTTTACATTGGTAAGTTTCCCGATTGTCCTTATTACGCGCTGGGCTTTTGCTAAAATCGATCCCGATGTGGAATATTAAAGGAGGAAAAAATGAAGGGAAAAATTTTGAAATCTAAGAGCAAAAGTTATCTGATTGCCAAAATAATCGTATTTATCATTTTTGCAATCTATGCCTTTACTTTGTTGTACGCATTGGCTTGGGCTTTTATAACGTCGTTCAAAGATCAATTCGAATACATGAAGGACAAAAACGGCCTTCCCGATGTATGGCATTTCGATAATTATTTAACCGCGATCAAATCTGTATCCGTAAACGACCACGGAATGCTGGCAATGCTGATCAATTCGCTGTGGTATGCCGGCGGCGGTGCGGTTTTGGGAACGCTGGTTTCCTCTATGGTTGCGTATGTCGTGGCAAAATACCGTTTTCCGGGAAGAAATGTATTGTATACGGTGGCTCTTTTGACAATGATGCTTCCAATCGTCGGCGCAATGCCGTCTCAATACAAGGTATATACGACGTTGGGAATCATTAATTCACCTTTTATGTTATTGTCGCTTGCGGGCGGATTCGGTTTCAATTTCGTGGTATTGTATTCCTATTTTAAAAGTTTGCCATGGTCTTACGCCGAAGCGGGATTTTTAGACGGGGCGAGCCATTTGACTGTTTTTATGAAAATCATGCTTCCGCAGGCAATAAACGTCATGGGGGCGTTGCTTATCGTTGCGGGAATCGGACTTTGGAACGATTATATGGCCCCTATTCTGTTTCTCCGGGATTTTCCCACCTTATCTGCGGGACTTTACGTTTATCAGATGCAGACGATGAGAAAGCTGAACGTTCCCGTTCTGTTTGCGGGACTGCTGTTAAGCGTATTGCCGGTTATCGTATTATTTGTCTGTTTCCAAAATACAATGATGGATATGACTATGGCAGGAGGCCTGAAAGGCTGAATATAAAAAATCAATTTTTGAGGAGTAAATGATGAACAAAAAAATTTTTTCACTCGTTTTTTCGATGGTGTTCGCTGCGACTTCTGCGAGCTGTCTTACCGCCTGTAAAGATTCGGGCGGATTGGACGCATTTCCGGAATATGCCGACGATAAACAGATGATGATCGGCGGTTGGGATTCTCCAATGAATACCTTGGAAGATTATCGCATGGCAAAGGAAATGGGACTTACACATATTTTTATCGATGAGTATTTTGCGCCCAAGGGGTCTCAGGATTACAAAGATATTCTCGGTTTCTGCGAAGAAGTCGGTTTGAAAGCCATCGTGAATATGGGCGCGAGCGTGGACAGTGAAAAACCGACCGATACGACTGATTACAGTATATATCCGGCCGTGGATATGATCAATTATTGGGACGAACCTACGATAGACAGATTTGAACTCATCAAAGAATTGGCAAACGAGCATGAAGCGCGTTATAAGGACAAGCGAGACATGACGTTTTATATCAATATGGATCCCTCCGGAGGAGGCGGGGATCCGGATGAGTATGTAAGAACTTTCTGTGAAGAGATCATGCCTTTGGTATCGGGGAGAAAAATTCTTTCGACGGACGTTTATCCGCTCTCGGGAAAAAACGGGGCTCATTCCGTTTCCTCTGCATGGTTGCCACGTTTGGAGCTGAATGCGAGTTATGCGAAAGAGTTCGATATGGAACAACACTTTTTCGTTCAGTCTTATTGGAGTAACTTGACGGGAACGCGTGAAATTTACAGCATAGATGACCTCCGGTATCAGTTTTACGTGGATATGGCGTACGGAGTACAGAATTTCTCCTATTTTACGTATACACATTCTTTTATCGAAGGCTTCGGCGGCGGCTGTGTGGAACGGGAAGTTTCTTGTAAAAAGACTGCGCTTTACGATTGGGCGCAGGAGATTAACGCCGAACTTGCAAAATTCGACCACGTCTATCTTTCTTTTGATTGGAACGGTACTATGCCGATTGTCGGTACGGATAATCCCGACGGGGAGAACGCGCACTTTATGGCATTGAAACATTCTCTCACCGCTCTCGAATGTGCGAACAAAGTGACTGCCACGCAGGATACACTCGTAGGACAATTTAAGGACGCAGACGGCAACGACGGGTTGATTGTGACCAATTATACCGATCCTCTCGATTTGGTCGACGACGTAGTCAGTTTCGAATTTAAAAATGCCAATCGTGCGCTCGTGTATCGCGGCGGGGAGCGCAAAATATATGAAGTCAAGAATGGAAAATTGGATATACGGCTCGCTCCCGGAGAGGGCGTATTCGTAATTCCGGTGAAATTAAAATAAAAGCAAGGAGGCTTATGATGAAAAAATCGATTTGTGTACTTTTGACTCTCGGAATCGGGCTTAGCTGTTTTTCAGCGTGCGGAGGAAACGGTGGAGACGGCGGTAATAACGGAGGAAAAGGCGGCCTGGTCAGGGTTCAATATTTTGCTGGAGGCTTTGGAGACCAATGGCTGAAAGATATCGCTGCGGATTATAAGAAGGCGACGGGTGTTACGATTAAATTGGTTCCGAGTTATACAAACGGCGAAATTCAATCGCTTTTGAACAGCAAACAACAGACAAACGACATTCTGATGCCGCTGCTCGGCGTTTGGAGTGCTCAGGATGCGGGATTGCTGGAAGATTTAACGAGCGTTTATGAGGCAAGCCCCGCGGGTGAGACCGTGGCCATAAAAGATAAAATGAATCCGAACATCCGCGATTATATGCAGGCGGACGACGGAAAATGGTATCAGATGAACGGTGCGAACTCCGTTTCTACTCTGTGCTATAATGCCGATACGCTGGATAAATTTCTCGGAGAAGAGGGGACGGAGGACGGCTGGGAAGTTCCCAATACGACCGACGAACTTATCGAATTGTGTGACCGCTTAAAAGAACAAGAGGGGGTGTCGGCGTTCACGCTTTCCACACAGACAAATTACTTTTGGGATTATCTCGGTATGATTTGGTGGGCGCAGTATGAAGGCATAGAAAGCTTTAATAATTATTTCGAGGGAAAATACCTTGCAGATGACGGGACATGGCAACTCGGTCCCGAGATCAATGATGCCGAGGGAAGAAAACTTGCCTTGGAGATGACCTCGAAATTATTGAATCAGGCTAACGGCTACGTACATTCCGACGTACATGACATGGATTTCACCTCTGCACAGCTTACTTTGTGCGCGCAGGGATTCGGCGAGAATAATGACGAAGTGGCATTCATGGTGAACGGAGACTGGTTTGAAAACGAAATGCTGATGTACCTTACGCAAAAGCCGCAGGATATCCGCATGATGCGGCCGCCCGTTTTGAGCGACCTTACGAAAAAATTGACAACGGTAAAATCGGATGAGCAGCTCTCCGCCGTAATCGATGCCATTGACAGCGGGGCCGATTCTTACGAAAACGTGAGCGAGGAAGATTTTGAAACGATTAAAAACGCGAGATTGATGGCATACACGGCTACGCCGAATTATCCGATTTGTATTCCTTCTTATCGTCCCGAAAAACAAAAACAACTCGCCAAGGATTTTTTGATTTATCTTTGTTCCGAGCGCGGTCAGGCAACTTACGCAAAGGCCATGAGCGGGTTGACTATGCCTTACGGATATGAAGTGAATATCGAAAATGCGAGCGATTTCGTAAAATCCCGTATTCAGTTATTCGGAAACGATATGATTCCCGTATTCGGAAATCCTAAATCCCCGATGGTTTACCGCGGCGGATTGAGCGATTTCCCGGGGTCAAGCGGTACGATAGACGCGTCCATGGTCGACGGGAAATCCGTCTCCGGAATTTTATCGACGAGCGGAGAAACCATTACGCAAAAATGGCAGCAGTATTTGGACTCTATGAAAAAATAAAATAATTATAAAGAATTATAAAGGGGAACAAAAATGAAGAAATTTTTAGTTTCATTATTTTCGGCGATTATGCTGGTCTGTTTCGGAACGGCGTTAGCCGCCTGCGGAAAAATTGCGGGAAAGATAGACGCGCCGACGGAGACGATAGAAGCGGAGCTCGGTTCGTATGCGATTCCGATATACGATGTCATAGACGAGGACGGAATGGTTTTGGCGGGATACACCGTAACAGCCAAATCCATTACCGCTCCAGACGGAAGCGAGGTGCCTCAGGCCTATAACAGCATTATGGTGGAGACGCCCGGCATTTACACGTTTGTGTATACGACGGGAACAAAGGATATCAAAGACGCCACGGTAAAGGTGGACTTCGGTGACAGAACCGCGCCTACGATAAAGATTGACGAGGAAGATATTCCCGCTTTCTTCATGACGGGAAACACGTACAAAATTCCCGCATATACCATTAACGGAGGCCCCGATTCTTCCAAATGTTGGACGAAAGTATATACGACTGACGAAAACGAAGTAATAAAGGACGAGGTATCCGTCAATCAGGGAAATTTCGTGGCGACGGAACGGACAGGAAAGTATTTGATCTGGATTCATGTAGAAGATGCGGCGGGTAACTTTAACGATTATAAATATTACAGAACGGTAGACGGCCCGAAGGCGATTGAAGAGGACGTCATCATGTATTTTGACGACGAATTCGGAGAACGTCAGGTATCTCCCCACGAAGAACTTTACGGCGGAGAATATGTTGCCAAAGATACGCCGGGGGCATTCGTCCGCGACGGTGACGACGGGGCGTTCAAAGTTTCTCTGAATAATGTCGAGACTATCAATAACGAAGTATATTTCAATATCGATAATCCCGCAATTACCGATGTCAGCGACTATGATTATCTTTCCATGTGGATATACAACGACAATGATTTTGACGTGCAAGCGGGCTTCCGTTGGTGGAACGATACGCTTGTTCCCGCGCATCAATGGACGCGCGTCGTTTGGTCGGTAAAAGATTGGGGAAACAATCGGGATGAAAATGAAAAAGCCGTGCCAAACACAAATATTATCGGCACGCAGATAAGACTCATGGGCTTTCCGAATAACGAAAGCGGGAAACCTTATCCGCGCGGTACTTTCTATTTTTCCACGATGAAAGGAGGGTACGGCAGTTCGGACAGCATTGCCGAGCTCGATTATGAAAGAGGGGCAAGCAGAGTTCAGGTGTATGAGCCCTCGGCTTATACGGGCGGATACAGCGCGGAAAAGGCTTACGGCGACGCGAGCGGCGCTTATAAGATTACGATGACGAAAAAGCCGGAGAAGAACGGAGAAATTTATCTCCGCCTGACCGCGCCTCTTTTGAAAGACGTGCGCGCTTACGACTATTTGTCGCTGTATATCTACAACGCAAACGCCTACGAAGCCAGTGCCGCTACGATATGGGCGGAGGATCAGAAACTTTCTCCCGGCGTTTGGAACAGAGTCAAATTTCCCGTGTCGTTGTTCGGCAGCATCACGGACATCGATAACGATAAGCCCGGTCAGCAGTTACAGGCTACGGATATTACCGGATTTACGCTGCGGATTTGCGGATTCGGAGAACAAACGGAGGGCGTTTACTATCTTTCATCCATTGTGGGGGAGCACGCTTTACAGAAGAACGACACGGTGATTTCCTTCAACTCCGAAGCCGATGAAGACAACATGAAAGTTTGTCTGCCGTACGAATATACCGGAGAATACAGCACGGAACAACATTATGGTGACGAAGCGGGTTCTTTCAAGGTTACGGTCGATTTCAAAGACGATGTAACCGCATTGCGTGATAATCATATCTATCTCGCCATAGCAAAGCCTCAGATTTTGGATATTCGCGCTTATAATTATCTCAGCGTATGGATTTATAACTCCAACTCTTTTGACGCGATGGCAGGAATTTTGTGGGGAGCGGATACTCTCTTGAAAGCGGGGGAGTGGACAGAACTTCGGATTCTCAATCCCGACCATCATCTTGCGGAAAGCTGGGTACCGACGGACAATCCCAAGGAATTCCAGGCAAGCAAACGCACATACTTTGCCGATATTACCAATCTGATCATCCGTATTTTCAATGCAGGGACGGAAAACAAACTTGCAGAGGGATCTACCTTTTATATTTCGGGAATCAAGGCAGTGGCGAACGACAAGAGCAGCGTGACCAAACTTTACGCGTTCGACGGAAAGGCTCCCGAAAGTGGTTCGCAAGGATACCTTTCCGTCAGGGAAGGAGTAACCGACGTAACGGTTTCGACGGATACGGAAAAGGTCTATAACGGTGAGACCGCCTCCACAAAACTGACTTATAACCGAGAAAGTAGCGATATTTACGAAGCTGTCTATTTCGGAAAACCGTTACGGGATGCTTGTTTCGACTATATGGAATTTGCCGTATATAACGACACGGGACGGGATATAAAAATCGGTTTCGAATGGGGCGGAGATACGCTCTGCAAAAACGGCGAATGGACGGTCGTTAAATGGAAACTGAGCGGCGGCTGTATCGTTTATGAAAATAACGGAACGAAATATATGCCTCTGGAAAATTTAAGTTTCCGCATGTTCAGCGAAGACGGAAACAATTTTGTAAAGGGAGCTTCGATATATCTCTCCGCGGTATATGGTTATAATGTGGCGGGATGACGAAGTCATCTTGGGCAGAGCGGAGAAAAAATACTCCGCTCTGTTTCGGTTATCCGGGCGGGCGGAAAGACAAAAAGGAGTTTTTGAATATGAAAAACAATATATATGAGAGATTGCAGAATCCCGAGTCAAAGTACAGGGCAAAGCCTTTTTGGGCATGGAACGGAAAATTGGAGGAAGAAGAACTTCATTTCCAGATCGACGCCATGAAAGAAATGGGATTCGGAGGTTTTTTCATGCACTCCCGTACGGGATTGGAGACCGAATACATGGGAGAAGAATGGTTTCGGCTGATCCGTTCCTGTGCGGAATACGGGGCAAAAACGGGAATGGAAGCATGGCTGTACGACGAGGATCGTTGGCCCAGCGGTACCTGCGGCGGGCTCGTCACGCAAAAGAAAGAAAACCGTATGCGTTTTATTTCCGAATACGATTGCGACGAAGATGCGCTTTCCAGTCCCGATGTAGAGCGCATCGTCAAACGTTATGCTCTTTTGAAGGACGAGGAGGATAAGCTGATAGATTATAAAGAAATTTCATGTAAAGAAGAAACTCCCGAAGGATACGTTTACGTCGTCTATGCCGAAGAACTGATGACTTGCAGCGAGGCCTATAACGGTTTTGCTTATCTCGATACCATGAACGGAGAGGCTGTGGAGGAGTATCTTTGTTCCACGCATGATAAATATGCGGAAATTTGCGGCGACCTTCTCGGAAAAGAAATTTTCGGTATTTTTACGGACGAACCGCATAGAGGCGCATTGTTCAACGGATTCGGGAACATCAATAAAAATCAATTCAGAATGTTGGCTTTTTCTGAACAGGCTCCCGAAAAATTTTATGAGAAATACCAAAGAGAAATCTGTATTCCGAAGATTTATTACGGAAAATCGGGCGAAGCACTGAACGAAGAGGCTGCCGCATACATAGATGTTTTAGACGATTTGTTTACGAAAAGTTTTGCGGAAAAATATCACAATCGCTGTCGGCGTTATAATATGACTTTTACAGGGCATATTTTACACGAGGATGACCTCGGTGCTCAGACTGCGATGTCCGGCTCGATGATGCGCTTTTATGAATATATGGATTATCCGGGAATTGATAATTTGTCGGCGCATAATCATTGCTATTGGGCAGCCATTCAATGTGCTTCCGTGGCACGGCAATTGGGTAAACCATTTGTTTTAAGCGAACTGTACGGTTGTACGGGCTGGGATATGCCCCTTAGAGAATATAAGCGTATCGGCGATTGGCAGGCTCTATTCGGAATCAATCTGCGATGCCCGCATCTCTCCTGGTATACCATGGAAGGAGAAGCCAAACGCGATTATCCTGCAAGTCTGTTGCATCAGAATGCCTGGTATCGGGATTGGAAGATTTTGGAGGACTATTTCGGCCGTATCGGCATGATATTGACAGAGGGGGAAAGAAAAACGGATCTGCTCGTCATACATCCCGTCGAACAGATGTGGAAATATGTACGGAAAGGTTGGATGTGGTCGCTTTCCCTTTTGACGGAAGACGCTAAACGTCTCAATGATTCGTTTCTTCGTCAATGCCGGGATCTGATCTCTTTAAGCTGTGAATTCGACTACGGGGATGAGGAACTGCTCTTTAAGTATGGTTGCGCGGGAAAAGACGAGCAAGGCGCTTTTTTGCGCGTCGGAAAAGCGGTATACCGTACCGTAATGGTCGCGGATTGGCAGATCGTGCGTGAGAGCACGCGTTCATTGATAAATAAATTCGTCGCCATGGGGGGCAGGGTAGTATCGAAGCCGAACGACCTTTCCCGCGGTGCGATAGCAGAGACTCCGAAAGATGTTACCGCCGTAATGAGAAAATGGGAGGGAGACGACTGGCTGTTTCTTCTCAATCTGCACGAAACGGAAAGAAGGAGAGGCGATGTACGGCTTTCTGAAACATTTGAAAACTTGGACATCGAGGAATGGAACATGGTATCGTTGGAATGTTTGGGAAAAAGTACTCTCCGAGCTTTGGATTTCGATGCGGGTCAAATGCGTATTTTCCGCTTGAGAGACAATGTTAAACGAGAGCTCGTTTTCGAAAAAGAGGGGAGCAGGGAAGAGAAAAACAGACTTTTCCTGCCCGAAACGATGGAATACGAACTTGGGGAACCGAACGTACTTGTTCTAGATCGTGCATGGGGTTTTCTAGACGGGGAGCCCGTGCTGGGAGGGGCAGAAACAGACGTATTGAAACTGGACAGAGCGTTGCGCGATAAATTCGGTCTGAAATATCGGGGCGGAGAGATGATTCAACCGTGGTTCGCTTCGAAATACTGTCCCGGATCAAAAAAATCTTTGGGAAAACTGAGACTTATCTATCGTTTTATTTCAGAAATCGAATGTGAAACGGAAGTTGCAGCCGAATACGATAAAATTTTTTGTAACGGAATTCCGGCGGAAAAGACGGGGAGAAGGTGGATAGACAAATGTTTTCGGGTGTTTTCCGTCCATATCGTAAAGGGAATAAACGAAATTGTATATGAGACGAATTTTCGTGAAGAAAGCAATCTCGAAGCAATATATATTCTCGGCAATTTCGGAGTATCGGAGGATTATAAAATTATTCCGTTGCCGAAAAAGATTTCCACGGAAAATATCGAAAAACAAGGATTCCCTTTTTATAGCGGTTACATTCGTTATAAAACAGGTATCGAGAGCGGTCGTCTGCGGATAGAAGCAGAAAGTTTAAAAGGAACATCTTTGCATATCATAGGAGGAAAAGAAGAAAAAATACTTGCGTTTTCGCCGTTTATGGTTTATACTGATTTAGAAAGGGAATTAAACTTGACCATATATTTTACGCGGAGAAACACGTTTGGCCCGTTTCATTTATTGCCTCAGCCGGCAGAGGCTTACGGCCCCTTTTCTTTCGTGAGCAGCGGCGAAAATTGGACCGACGATTATGTATTGATTCCGCAGGGATTTATTTGTAAGATTTATAAAATTTGAAAAGATGTTTTGGCAATTGCGGAAAGTATTTCGCATAAAAGGAGAAGGATTATGGCAGACAGAGAGGATGTCGCGCGGCTTGCCGGCGTTTCTACGGCTACGGTTTCGCGCGTAACGAGCGGTAACGGATATGTGAAAAAGGAAACGAGGGATAAAGTAAATAAGGCGATTACAATGCTCGATTATCGACCGAATGCACTCGCTCAAAATCTGCGCCGTAAACGTAATAATATGGTGGCGGTAATGGTTGAAGACCTCTGCAACGCTTATACGGCGGAAGGAGTAGAGGTTATGACGCGCGAGGCGCGCAAATACGGTTGCTATATCATGTTATTTACCGTAAACGAGGATAATATAGACGCGATAGTGGAAGAAATCGTGCAGAGTAAAGCGATGGGGCTCGTCAATTCCACCATGCTGAAAATCAGCGATTCGAACAGATACAAGCTTTTACATTCAAAAACGCGTACGATTGGAATTGCCGAAAAACCTGAATTGGATATTCTGATAAGGTATGATCAGGCGATGCGCGAAGCATACAAGATTCTTGCAAAGAAAAATAAAAAGCATCCCGTCTATATGGGCGGTTTACCCATGGATTGGCTGTTGAACAATTATTCGCGTGTGAAAGCGTTTTTGGAATTGAATAAAGAGTTCGGTATGTCGAGTACTCCCGAATCCATTGTCGCCGGAAAGTATCCTTTGGAAAAGTATCATATTATCGGTTATAATGAGACGAACGGCCTTTTTGCACGCGGTGTTGAATTCGACGCTCTATTTTGTTTGACCGACTCTATGGCTATGGGGGCGATTCGTTCTTTAGTCGAACACGGCAAAAGAATTCCCGAGGACGTTGCCGTCATAGGTTGCGATAATGTAAGTCTTTCAAATTTTACTGCCCCCGCTTTAACAACGATTGATACGCAGGAGGAGGCCGTTTATAAAGAATATATTCGCTACCTTTTAAGCAATGATGAAAATATAGTAAAATGCTATGACACGAAATTAATTGTACGCGGAACTCTTTGATTTTTTACATTGTTTATAAGGAAATATCGATAGTAAATAAGTTACGGCTAAATGTCGGCAAGAAAACTTTAATAAGGTGATTTTCTGAGAAGAATTGAATTTCCGGATCCGCAAAGACGGAAAGGAACTCGGCAAGGTCTGAATGACTTATGGGAGTTTGAAATCGACAGCGGAAATTACCAATTTTGTACAGGAGACGAGCACTCGGGAATATGATGCTGCGCTCGGAGAACAAGCATTTAGAGAAAATTATATTAAAATGACCAGGCTTATTATGAGTTGTAAAGAGATTTTTGGAGTTTGTTATACGCAGCTTTACGATGTGGAACAGAAGCAAAACGGTTTCGTGACATAGAACCGGCGGCAAAAAAATTTAGAAGAAAGCAGAATGAAAATAGCGGAATGTAATAGGCGCAAAGCCGCAATAGAGGAGTAGAATCGTACAGATAAAAAAACTTTTTTATGAGGTTAAGTAAAACTGTAAAGTAGCAGGTTTTTAATATTGTGGTGTTTATAATGGAAAAAATATTTAATAAATCGAAATGGATATAGCTGAAAGAAAGCAGATGTAACTAAGTATTTCGATTTTGTGGACGAATTTGCAGTGGAGAGATCCGAAAGCCTTAAATTGAGGAGCAGTGTGGATACAAATTATGCAGTTAGCATTAACGGAAAACTTGTCTATGCGGGACTCGAAGCCATTTTATAGATAACCAAAATGTCTTTATTCCTTTAGGATTAAGGGGATTCTCTCCCCAAAGTCTGACCCAAAATGAAAAATAACAGAAACGGAAATATCGTTTTTTTGACAGTTTAATGGTTTGTACTTACAATCGGGTATACATATGCCCGATTTTTTATAAAAGACAAGGCGGAAACAGATTGATGCGCCCGCCTTGTAAAATCCACCGGCTATGCCGGTGGTGGAAATTTTTAGCTTCAGGCATTCGTGTGCTATAAAAAAGCTCCTTTATGCTAAACTATATGTGAGGCTTTGGGCCGTATATAAGAAAAATACAAAGGAGGACGTTAAATGAAAAATCAAGATAACGACACATATAGTTTAGCCCACACACGGTGGAAATGTCAATATCATCTTGTGTTCACGCCAAAGTATCATAGAAGAATAATCTACGAGGAATTACGTGCGGAAATAGGAAAAATATTGAGAGAACTATGTAAGCGAAAGGAAGTGAAAATTATAGAAGCGCATGCAATGCCGAATCATATCCATAGTGTCACATATCAATGAAAGAAAAATGGTGGGATAACTAATTATAAAAAATGAAAAGAAACAGAACAAATATATAATGAAAGCTGAGGGGGATCAAAGATAAAGAGAGGAACGAAACGCACAGATATGAATACGACAGTTTGAACCGAGAGACGAAACACAGCTTCGAAGGGAAGAGCAAAGAGACGAGCTAAGGAGAAGTGAACAAAGTGGCTTTGATATATGGAAGCGGAGCTACGCTGACATACGACACGAACGACAGCGCGAAAGAATTGAAGAATATGAGCGTATCGGGGATACAATGAAATTTAATTAATTTTTTTTCCCCCCCCCCGTATAAACCTTTACGAATGGTAGAGCATCGGACTGTTAATCCGAGTGTCGTCAGTTCGAGCCTGACAGGAGCA
>ERZ1106930.109-NODE-109-length-34354-cov-681.151287_pt1 | contig 34354 bp, 19 predicted proteins | sample MGYA00403663_ERZ1106930 | MGnify/ENA primary metagenome ERZ1106930 (study PRJEB35170, sample SAMEA104062438) | human gut metagenome | biome: human gut; feature: human-associated habitat; material: faeces | place: Denmark | collected 2012-06-26 ... | reverse complement strand
CAGCGAACGCGTGTCGCTCATGATCCGCTCGATCTCCGCGTTCAGTTCTTCTTTGGCGCGCAGCTGTTCGTCTTTCTTTGCACGTAAGGCGTTCAGCTCTTCGCGCTGTTCGGGCGTGAGCGCCGCCTTTTCCGCCATTTCTTCCAGATCGACAATGGTGGCCGCGATATTCTCGATGTTCGCCTTTGCGTCCGCAATGCGCTTTTCCAGTTCTTCGCGCTCGCGGTCAAGCCTTGCGATATCGTTTCTGTCCGCTTCCGCCGCCGCACGGTACTGCGCAATGTAAACCTGCAGAACGTTCTGTCTGAGGTTGCGCTCGCCCAGTTCGGACTTTAATTTGTCGTATTCTTCCTTGCGCCTGTCCGATTCTCCTTCCGCATCCGTTTTGAGCTGTGCGATCTGCGCCTGGCCCTGCGACGATGTGGAATACTCGCTGTCGATGCCCTTCATGCGCTCGTACAGCACCGCCATCGATTCGTTCTGAATTTTCAGCTCCGACTCGTCTTCGGCAATTTTTTGCGTCAACGTATCTTTCTTTTCGGACAAAGCCGCGATCTTTGACCGCGCTTCCTGGAAACTTTCGCGCAGGGTTTCCAAAGCGTCCAGCTGTTTCTGTTTTTCATCTTCGAGAGCGGCGCGCTTTTTCGTGAGCGCTTCGCGCTCCTTTTCCGCCGAAGCGATCTCCGCCTGCGCCTGTTCGATGCGCCGCTCGTTGGCAAGGAAATTGCCGCCGCCTTCCCTGCGCGAACCGCCTGTCATCGAACCGCTTGTCGAAATGACGTCGCCGTCCAACGTTACGATACGGAATGCATGCGGATATTTTTTAGAAATTTCCGTCGCGTTTGCGATGTTGTCCGCGACCAGCGTATTGCCGATCAGATTGTAAATCACGTTATCGTAATATTTATCATAGCGCACCAGTTCGTTCGCAAGCCCGATCGCACCGTTCTCTTTGAGCGCTTTGCGCGTATAATCCGTTTCGTAATGCGGTTTGAGCGATTTGACGGGCAAAAACGTGACCTGCCCGCCTTTCGTGCGCTTTAAATATTCGATGAGGTATCGCGCATCGTCCGCCGTCGCCGTCACAATGTTCTGCATGGCGCCGCCGAACGCCGTTTCGATGGCAACTTCATACTTTTCGTCGCACTTGACGATATCCGCGATCACGCCCTTGATCCGTCCCGAAAGATCGGAACTCCTGCGCGCGTCGCCCATGAGCTTCTTGACCGAAAATTTATAGCCTTCGAAATCGTCTTTGACGTTCTGATAAAACCGCTTGCGGTCTTCGAGCGAAGAAATGCGGCCGTTCAGCTGAAACAGCGCTTCGCTCGCTTCGTCCGCCTGCGTGTTCAACGCCATGATCTCCTCTTCTTTCGCCGCCTTTAGTTCCTTTTCGCGCGAAACGTATTCCACGACTTCGTTATACCAGTCTTCGCATTCCGCGAGCGCTTTCTTGTCCGCTTCCAGCTGCGCGGAAATCTTTTCCGCCTCCGCCGCCAGCTCTTTCATGCGCTCTTCCGCCGCCTCTTTCTTCGCCGAAAGCGTACCGATATTTCGATTGATCTCCGAAAGATTTTCCAGACGGTCGATCGCGCTTCTTTGCGATTCGTCGTTCCACGCTTCGTATTCGGAGAGCTTTTCGTTGAGTTTCGCGACTTCCTGCGTCAGCGTTTCCGTTTCGCGCCGCGATTCCTCGATCTTCTTATCGTAATCCGCCGCGCTCTTTTGCGACGTTTCCCGCTCCACGGCGATCGCCGCAAGCCTTGCACCGCCTTCTTCCACCGCCTTTTCTTCGGAATTTCTCTGTTCCTTGAAAAAGGTGATACGCTCGCGGATCACGTTCGCGTCGCCCTCTTTTTTCTGAAGATCGACCGTGTATTTGAGGATCTGCTCGTTGAGTTCCTGTAGCAGCGCGTCCCCTTCCGCTATGCGGCGGCGATCCTGATTGTAACGCTCTTCCAGACGCTCGACCTGCGCCCTTCCTTCCGTGATGCGCGCCTGAATACGGCCGAGCACGGCGTTGATGGACGAACGCGCCGATTCCGCGTTGTCGTGTTTATAAATATAGAGATTGATCTCGTCGTGGCGGAGCGCGTCATACAGTTCGCGGTATTTTTTCGTCTTTTCCGCCTGCCGCGCCAGGGGCGCCAGCATATGTTCCACTTCGCCCATTCTCTGCAGGAAAATATTCAGATTCGTATACGAATTGGCGAGCCGCCGCTCGATATCCTGTTTCCTCGATTTAAAAATGACGATGCCCGTCGCTTCTTCGAAAATGGCACGGCGGTCTTCGGGCTTGGCGTTCATGATCTGCTCGATCTTGCCCTGCCCGATGATGGAATACCCTTCCTTGCCCAAACCGACGTTGTGCAGACGGTCCACGATGTCCTTCATGCGGCAGGGTTGTTTGTTGATCAGGTATTCGCTCTCGCCGCTGCGGAAGAGCCGGCGCGTGAACGCCACCTCGTCGTATTCGAGATCGGCAAACATATGCGTGGAGTTGTCGAACGTGAGCGTAACTTCACAGAACGACTGGCTCTTACGCGTCTGCGTGCCGCCGAATATGACGTCCTGCATGTTCGAACCGCGCATGGTCTTTGCCGATTGCTCACCGAGCACCCAGCGGATAGAGTCCGCCACGTTGCTCTTGCCGCAACCGTTCGGCCCGACGATACAGGTAACGCCGTTATCGAATTTTATTTCGGTTTTATCCGCAAAGGACTTGAAACCGTTGAGTTCGACTTTCTTGAAATTCAAATTCCTATTCTCCCCTGTTTTCTTTGAACAGTTTTAAAAGTGCCTGCGCCGCGGCTTGTTCCGCCTCTTCCTTGCTCGCCCCCGTGCCTTCCGCACTTTTGCCGCCTGCGCTCACGCATACCGTGAAGCAGGGTGCATGATCCTGCCCTGAACGCGCACGTTCCTCATATACCACCGCGTGCGGAAAAAGTTCGTTGAGTTTACTCTTTCCGTCGTCATAATTTCCCGCATACGGTAACAGCTTTTCGCACACAAACGTGCGCGCCGCTTCCATTCCCCCGTCCAGGTAGATCCCTGCCGTTATCGCCTCAAAAAGACTTGAAATGCTTTTCTTGCCCAGATTGCATTCACTCCCGGAATAATAGACGTAACCGATCCCCATCGCGCGCACCGCCGATTCCAGCGGCTTTTTCGATACCGTCGCAATGCGCTGTTTCGTCATCTTTCCTTCCGATCCCCCCGCGCCGTACAATTCTTCCGCAACCAGAAAACCGATCAGTGCATCCCCTAAAAATTCCAGCCGCTCGTTGCTCGCCCCGCCGTGCGCATTGGCATAAGAGGAATGTGTAAAACAGGTCGCAAGCAGCTGCTTGTCGCGAAACGTATAGCCGAGTTTTTCTTCGATCCCCGAAAAATCAGCCTTCCGCACCGATCGCCTCCAGATCCGCCTCGGACAGCAGTTCTTTGATCGAAGGCACCAGCCCGCTGTCCACGGCCGCTTTCGCCTGCAAGACCGATGCGCAGATGGAATCCGCTTTGCTCGATCCGTGCGACTTTACCACCACTTTATCGATCCCCAACAGCACCGCGCCGCCGTATTTGCTGTAGTCCATCACGCGCTTGATGTTTTTGAATGCCTTTTTCATGAACAGCGCGTACCCGACTTTCGCCCAGAACGATGCCATAATGTTCTCTTTGATGATCTGCATCAGCGCCAGCGCCGTGCCTTCCGTCGTTTTCAATGCAATGTTGCCCGAAAAGCCGTCGCATACCGCCACGTCGATATCGCCGCTCATAATGTCGCGCCCTTCCACGTTCCCGACAAAATGAATGCCCGGCAGCGTTTTAAGAAGGTTGTGCGCTTCCTGGTGCAGCGGATCGCCCTTGTGATCTTCCGTTCCGTTGGTCACAAGCCCCACGCGCGGCTCCTTTACGCCCATCGCCTTTGCATACGCCGTACCCATCAGGGCAAAATGGCACAGATTGACGGGTTTGCATTCTGCATTCGCGCCCGCGTCGATCAGAAGCACTTTGCCGCCTTTCGCCGTAGGCAAAGCGGGGCAAACCGCAGGCCGCGATATGCCGCGGATCCTGCCCACGCGCAAAAGCGCTCCCGTCAGCACGGCGCCCGTCGATCCCGCCGAAACAAATCCTTGCGTTTCTTCGTCCTCTTTGAGCATCTTCAGCGCCACGACCAGAGAAGAATCCTTCTTCTGTCGGATCGCAAGCGTCGGCGCATCGTCATTGGTGATCACTTCCGTACAATGCACTACTTCCAGCCGCGCTTTGTCATAAGAAAGCCCCGAAAGCGTCTGCCCGATCATTTCCTTGTCGCCCGTCAGCACAACTTTCAGATTTTTATCCTTTTCCAGCGCAGCCGCCGCGCCCTTCACGATCTCCGCAGGGGCATTGTCGCCCCCCATCGCATCCACGACTATCTTTATCATAAAATCTTTCTCCGATTTCTTTTAGTATTCGATCCTGTGTTTTCTGACCTGAACTTTTTTCAGACTTTTGCATTTCGGCCGTCCCTAAACCGCTCTCCTGCACCCGCAAACTTCTTTTCCTGCGGGTCACCGCAAGAGGATTGTGAGCAATTCGGCGCGTTCCAAAACCACGCTTTTGCGCCAGTGCACCCCATTTGCCGTGAGGCTCTTGCAGGAAAAATAAATCTTTCGGCGCGTTCCAAAACCACGCTTTTGGATAAGCGCACCCCATTTGCCGCATACCTGCGGCTCATCGTAAAAGGGTGAAGCCGCACGATTTTTTTAAGGTGTGCCCTTTTTATCGTGCGGCGAGGGAGAAAACGCCGCAGAGGACGCTTCCTCGTCCGAACGGCGGTGTCGCCCTCCGATCACGGAAATTTGTTTCGTCAGCTCGGAACAAATTTCGTGAACCTACGCCGCGAAGAAAACCTCCGCGGCCGAAGGCAAAGCCGCGCGCCCGTGGGGTTGTCCTCCCTATCACGATTTTTTCTTGCGTCAGCTCGCAAGAAAAAATGTGAGCAATTCGGCGCGTTCCAAAATCACACTTTTGGATAAGCGCACCCCATTTGCCGCATACCTGCGGCTCATCGTAAAAGGGTGAAGCCGCACGATTTTTTTAAAGTGTGCACCTTTTATCGTGCGGCGAGGGAGAAAACGCCGCAGAGGACGCTTTCGCGCCCGAACGGCGGTGTCACCCTCCGATCACGGAAATTTGTTTCGTCAGCTCGAAACAAATTTCGTGACCCCTTATTAATACTCCAGATTTCCCACCGTCCGCGGGTACGGCAATACGTCGCGGATGTTGGAAATTCCCGTCAAATACATGATCATGCGTTCAAACCCGAGCCCGTACCCCGAATGGACCGTGCCGCCGTATTTGCGCAGATTGATATAAAAATCGTAATCTTCGGGTTTGAGTCCCAGCTCTTTCATGCGCGCCAGCAAAACGTCTTCGCGCTCTTCTCTCTGCGACCCGCCGATCAGCTCGCCGATTCCCGGGACCAGCAGATCCGCCGCCGCTACCGTCTTTCCGTCGTCGTTCAGGCGCATATAGAACGCTTTGATCTCCTTCGGGTAATCGGTCAAAAATACGGGTTTCTTATAAACCTGCTCGGTCAGATAGCGCTCATGCTCGCTCTGCAGATCGCACCCCCAATACACGGGGAATTCGAACTTGTCCTTGACCTTTTCCAGGATCTTGATCGCTTCCGTATAGCTCAGGCGCACAAATTCGCTCTCCGCAACGTTTTTGAGGCGCTCGATGAGCCCCTTGTCCACAAAGTTATTCAAAAATTCGATCTCTTCCTTGCAGCTGTGCATGACATACGTGATGATGTATTTGACCATCGCTTCCGCCACGTCCATGTCCCCCGCAAGATCGCAGAAAGACATTTCCGGCTCGATCATCCAAAACTCCGCCGCATGGCGCGTCGTGTTGGAGCGCTCCGCACGGAAGGTCGGCCCGAACGTATACACGTTGGAAAATGCCATCGCAAACGGCTCGACGTTGAGCTGTCCCGAAACGGTCAGGCTCGCCTTCTTGCCGAAAAAGTCCTTTTTATAATCCACTTCGCCCTTGATCTTGTCCAGATCCAGCGTCGTCACCTGGAACATCGCGCCCGCGCCCTCGCAGTCGCTTCCCGTGATGATGGGCGTGTGTACGTACACAAATCCGCGTTCGTTGAAAAATTTATGAATGGCATACGCCGCTTCGCTGCGGATCTTGAATACCGCGCCGAATGTGTTCGTACGCGGACGTAGATACGCGATCTCGCGCAGAAATTCCATCGAATGCCGCTTTTTCTGCAACGGATAGTCGGGCGCCGACGCACCCATCACTTCGATCTTCTCCGCCTTGACTTCAAACGGCTGCCTGTTTTCGGGAGTCAAAACAACTTGCCCCGTCACGACAAGGCTCGCCCCCACGTTCTGCTTGGCGATCTCATCGTAATTGCCGAGTTTTTCCCGTTCAAAAACGACCTGGCAGTTTTTGAAAAAACTTCCGTCGTTCAGCTCGATAAACCCGAATGCCTTGGAATCGCGCAATGTACGCACCCATCCGCAAAGCGTGACCGTCTTTCCGCCCAGTTCCGCCGTCTGCTCAAAAAGCTGACGGATATAAGTTCTCTTCATAACCTTTCTCCGTATTTTGTATAGAATACCGCAGTTTATTTCCTAATATTGTAACAAATTTTTTCGGATTTATCAAGTATAAATTTGTCGAAACCTATTCTTTTTTAAAAGAGCCCTTTTTTGCGTGAAACATTCCTCCGCCCGACACCCAAAAGAATACGACCTGTATTGTCTGCGCTCGACATAGCTTGTGCGGACGACGTTGCAAGAAATGCCGAAACTCAAAAAACACCTGAAAGAGGCCCGTCCGTTTCCGGACGGGCCTCTTTCAGGTGAATATCCACGGAAAAACCTGTTCCCTGGAATTTAATATCGGTTTATCCGCTTTTATTTAACTTTGAATTCAGTCTCTTTTCTTTCTGCATACCATCAGGACCGCTCCGACCGAAAGCAGAGCAATTGCGCCTGCCGCCGTGGCCGCCAAAGACACCGAAGAACTGCAACCTGTACCTTTGTCTTCTTCCTGGCCGTCATTGTTGTCGCCTGTGTTGTCTTTGTCTTCATCCTCGTTCCCGTCATCGGGTTGCGAAGGTTCTTCCGACTGCAGATAATTCGTATCGCCTATGGAACGAATATACCACTCGTTATACAATTCGCCTACGGCATTGGTCATGAAGCAAGCAACTCCGACATAAACGCCGTCCGCATACGTTTCTCCGCTGTAAGCGTCCGTATATTCCATATAGAACACAAGGCTGTCGATCGCTTCTCCGTTGGCGTCATTATAGGTAACGGAAATTTCAAAACGCTTACGATCGTCGTTTGCTTTCAGGACAACGTCCACATACGAGCCGTCATCTTCGCCAAACGTCGTCATCGTCTGCTGTACGACTTCCAGATCCGTATTGAAATACGTCTTGACATAGGACGATGCGACCTGATTCCAGAACATCAACGAGATCGCTCCTTCCGTAGAACGGTTTCCGTTTGGCGTATCGGAGAAATAGATCCACGCATTGTTGCTGGTATATCCGGAGCCGTCGCCCGTGAGGAACGCCCACTGTTTGACGCTGAAAGATACTTTCACGCCGGCATAAATATCCTGCGCCTGCGTATAGATCAGCTGTTGCTGATCACCCGTAAAGGTATACAACAGACCCTTATCCGTAAACGCAACATCGCCCAGCAAATCATCCGAAACGTTCGCATTGATATCCATCGTTTTGATATGGTTATCGCTCAAAAGTTTTTCATACGCCTGAATCAGTTCGTCTGCATCCGAAACGGCTTTTTCGTATCTTGCCGTATTTTCCGCACTCAGAACCACATCCTGTCCTTCCAGCAGATCGCGCGAAGAAATTGCAGCCACTGCTTTGTTCAGCGTTGCTTTCTCACTGTAAGAATTCACGCCTGCCTGAACCAGCGTTTCGATCCTTGCCACGCGCTCTTCCAGGAAACTCCACGCAGCATCCTGCACAGCCGTATCCTTTTCTTCCACACGCGCCGCAAATTCCGCCGCTTGCGGCAACGAAGAATAGTCGGGGATCAACTTGCGGAGCGCAAGCGCACTGTAAACCTGATCCAGATCGGTCAGAACCGCATTTTCATAATCGGTGATCGCCGCATCCGCCAACTCGCTCGGATCCTGTCCCGCTTCTGCGTCCGCCAACGTTTCCGCATAAGCATCCAGCCTTGCAAGCATCGCTTCTTTGATCTCCGAAGCGGTATTCAGCGCCTGGATCTCCGCACGGAATGCATCCGTATTCAAGGCCGCATACGCCTGCTTTGCCGCGGCGATCTCAGCCGCCGTTCCTAACGGCAGATCCTCTACTTCGCAAATATGTACATGTGCCGAAAGCCGCGCAAGATTTGCCTGCACCTGTCCGAAGTAAGCCGTATCCGGAGTACCTGCATTCACATCGGCATACGTAACGGTCGCCGCACGGTAAACCGTATCAAATTCTTCTTTCAGCTCATTGTATGTTTCCAAATCGCGGATGGTCGTAAACTGTGTATCGCTGTCTGCAACCGCCATCGTTTCTTTCAGTTCGGCCGTCAGCCCATCCACATATTGCTGTACGATCGCGCCCGCCTTTTCTTTCAGAGCCGCATCCGCCTCAGCGATCACGGTTTCAGGATCCAAAACCACACGGTCGCTGATACGCAATCCGGAAATATCCAGCGCGTAAACAGCGTCTTTTTTCGCCAACCATTCATTCACATCCTGAATGTCCGCAAAAGAGGCCGCTTCGATCTTTTCCGCCGTATATTCGCCCAGCGCCGCTTTAAACGGATTCAGAGTTTCCGCTTCATAAGCAAGGCGCAGCGAATCGGTCACACGCATTGTGAAAATACTGCAATAATCGTTGCTGTCGCTGCCGCGGCTGTCGTTCAGCGACGAAAGATTGATCCATGTTCTTCCCGCATCGTCTTTCAGTCCGTCGATCTGCGTTTTGTTGAATGTAAGGCTGTACTCGGCCCCCGCCGTACCGCCGTTGGATACCGTGATCGTCACCGTGTCTTCCGCTTCAGTAAATACCGTGCGGACACTGTAACTCTCTTCTTCATCCGGATTGGTAGGAAGAGCAATATCGGTAAGCCCTTGGCCCTGATAATCTTCGGTCAGGCTGGTCGCGTTGTTCCTGCCGAAATTGACTTTGATATAATCACCGCCCGCTTCGGTATAATAGATCAGCGTGATCCCGTTGGGCGTTGCGGTCGAATGACGGAACGTTTCATAATTTTTACTGAACGTGATGGCAATATGGTCATCCGTCTGCAACTCGGAAAAGTTATTTTCCACGATCATACCGTTGAGTTCGACCGGGTAAGCATAGCGATACCGCGCGCCGCCGCTTCCCGAACCGATCGTTTTCAGCTTCAGTTTTGCCGTATTCTCAGCGACCGTGATACCCGTGCCGCGCGTAGGCAGCGGCGTAAAGCCGCCGATCGTTCCGCCGCCCATATAAGAAGTTATATTTCCATCGTCACCGAACGTGGGAGAACGGAAACCGTATTCAAAGGTACGAAGGCTGTCGCTCTCCGCATTCATTTCCGTGCTCTCTCCGTACTCGCGGGCATTGAGTTCCTCGTTTGCGGAGGTGTAAGCACCGAGCCAAGTTTCATCCGCTGCAATGGACGATACGCACAGCGCCGCCGCCAAGCAAACGCACAGCAAGGCAGTCAGTACTGCCGCCAGTCTTGTTTTCCTCATGATTCATTTTCTCCTTATTCATTTTTTAATGTGTATTGTATGGAAAAATTTTCAATGGATACAGCCACATCAAAGGTACCGGGCAATTCCCAGCCTAAATTCATCGAGGTGATCTTCAGATCGGAAAACTCGGTATTCTGAAACACTTCGACGCCCGTAAAAGCGCGGGCTTCCTCCAAAGCCTTCTGAACATCTTCCAGAATATCGTATTCCACTACGGTTCTGTCGCCTTCCCACACCGGCGCCGAGAGATACTTTTTACTGTCCACAATATAAATAGCTTTGCCGGAAGCATCTTCCTTTCCCCCGTCCACGGTGATGGAATGTTCCGGCCACTGCACGCGGTTGTCATAAAACTGCAAGCCGAACCAGATCATGTCGCCATAATCTTCTGAAGCAGGATTTACGTTCTGCAGCGTAACGTACCATTGAAACTGTGCCGCATGCAGCCCTGCGTTGTAATCGCTACCCATTTTATTTTCAGCTTTTTCCAGCACAAAATCGATCGACAACGTAAGACTCTGCATTTCATTCAGCCATGGCGATACTTCCGCAATGCCCGTCTGCTCGACCAACAGATGCGGCCAGTCCTCCCCGTTCTGGCGCGGATGATCGTATTCTTCGCTCGCCAGCGCTTCCATGTACAGCGAACCCGTCTGCGTGTTGACTTTCACCGTCTTCGACTGCGTCTGATAGACCCAGTTTCCGTCTTCGTCCGCCGCAGCGACCGAATCCGGCGTGATCAGATAACGGCTGCCCCACTGCCCCAGGATCCACTGAGCATCACTGTATTCCGTCTGATTGTAATGGACCTCTCCCAGATACGGATCAGGCAAATTGCTCCTGTCTGCCGTAACGGTGAAACCGTTTTTAAACGTTGTATCCAGCAAAAGATCATAGATTTTCTGTTCGTCGTCCTGCCCTTCGTTCCCGTCGCCGTCCGTGTGTCCTCCGTCCTGATCCGTTCCGCCCGTATCGCCGCCCGTATCCGGATCACCTCTCTGTGAACAGGCTGCAATCGAAAAACACAGCAGAAACGCAAGAACAAAAGCCAGAAACGCTTTCATTCCTCTCATCCCTCCCTCCTTTTATAATTCAGCGAAAGCCCCGAAAACCAAGACCGCACATCATAAGTACCCGGAAGCTCCCAGCCGAGATTCATCGAAGTCACGCGAAGATCGGACAGATTTGTATTCCGAAAACTTCGGACCCCTTCAAACTTTTTTACCTTACCGATGGCCGTACAAATCTCCGGCAAAAGATCAAACCGCACCGAATATTTTTCGCCGATCTTCACCGGCTCGGACAAAAATTTGTCATATTCGACACAATAAATGGCAAAACCGCTGGCATCCTCCTTTCCGCCGTCCACCTGAATGGTCCCGCCCGGACGGGGCATCCTCGCATCGTAAAACTGCAGTCCGAACCAGATGGTATCTCCGAAATCCGGAGAATTCCTGTTCTGGTTGCGCAAAGTGCAATACCACTGGAACTGCGCCGTGTGCAGAGCGGGATCGAATTCATCCTTTTGCATGCGGCATTCGCACGCCTCAATGCAAAAATCCAGCGAAAACCGAAGATATTCCAGTGCCGAAAGGTCCAGATCGCGATCGGAAAGATCCTGGTCGATCAGAAGATGCGGCCAGGCTTCTCCTTCCCGGCGCACATGCGTATATTCTTTGCTCGCCTCCGTGTCCATACGGAATCTGCCCGCTCCCGGAATAACTTTGATATACTTTGTTCCCGTTTGCAGGATCTTCCCGTTCCCTTCCGACTTCAAAGGTGTTTCCGGCGTGATCAGATCCCGGCTCGCCCACTGCCCGAGTTTCCAATCGGGTTTTTCTCCTCCGAACCTTATCTCTCCGATATAAGGATTCGGAACATTGGAAGCCGTACCGGTCAGAATAAAACCCTTTTCAAACAAATGATCTTTTAAAAGCTCCACTCTCAAGCTCCTTCCTTGACGTATTTCATGGACAGGTAAGAAATGTCGACCCCGACATCATACACGCCCGTCACTTCCCAGCCTATGTTTGTCGTCGCAATGCGCATGTCTTCCAGAGTGCAGTCCGTAAACAGGCCCTCCGACTGCGCATATGCAAACGATTGCGCGATCGCATCGTAAAGATCGACACTCACGGCATTCTCTTTCCCGACTTCCGCACCTTTGTCGATAAAATCATAATTCGAGATACCGTAGATCAGATTTCCCGTCGAATCCTCTTTCCCGCCGTCATAATTGGCAAACGGATCCGTTTTGTACGTCGTTTCGCCGTAGCGCGCGTCGACGATGGGAATATCGAACCAATAATAGTCGCGGTATGAAGTTTTCTCCGGATTGAAACATTCGATGGATATGATCCACTGAAACTGTGCGGAATGCAACGACGTGTTTTTATCGGGCGTATAATCATCGCATTTCGTCAGCGTGAAGCCCATATCGAAATAAATCCCCTCCAGTTCTCCCAGACTCGTATTGCTCACGATGTTCTGTTCGATGATGAGGTGCGGCCACGCTTCGCCCTCCTTGCGCGGCAAAGATGCCCGCGGACTGTCGCAATAGGACGGCGTGACCCCGTATTCTTGCCGCGTATCCTGGTACAGTTTTACCGAACCCGTCTTTGCATTGACCGATATCGTCGATGTCGGGTTGGAAATGGTTTTCCAGTCTCCTTCTGTCTGCGCATGCGCATCCGTTGCAGGATAGGTAAATTCCTTGCCGTCTTCCAGATAGGTCTTTTCGCTGTCCAGAAAATAATTTACAAAACATCCCCATTGCCCGATCTTCCAGATCGGATCCTCCACAGACGACTCATCGATCTTCAGCTGATACCAGGGCGATGTGGAATGATAGCGCGAATCCACTCCGAAAATATTGAATCCGAAAGCAAATTCCGGATCATACAGCGCCTCCACAGCGCCTTCCGGAGCATTGGTGAACGGCTTTTCGGCTTCCGATCCCGACGTATTCTCCGCCGGCGTGCACCCGGCCAGCGCAAAAAACAGCGCGAAAGCCAGCAAACATGTCATCGGTCTTTTCATAGCCCCCCTCCTTATTACATTTTGAACGACCCGCTCGTAAGTCCCTTGACAAACTGTTTGGAACAGAACGCATACAGTATGATCATCGGAAGACTCGCCAGCACATACCCGGCGATCGCCACATTCATGCTGTTTGTTTCGTTGTAAAGCGTATCGGTCAGTGATTTCAGGATCACCGAAGTCGTCTTCATATTCTCCGCGCGCAGGATCAGCAACGGCCAGAGATAATCATTGTACGACGCCATAAAAGTGAGAAGTCCCTGCGTCGCCAGTATGGGCAAAGACAACGGCAGCGCAATGCAGAAATACATGCGCAGATTGCTGCACCCGTCTATCACTCCCGCTTCAAAAATATCACCGGGCAGCCCGTCAAAAAATGTACGGATCAGAAATACCGCCATCGGCACGGCACCCGCCGCCGTAGGCAGGATCACGCCCAGATAATTGCTCTGCAGATTGTAACTGACCGAAACGAGCTGATACTGCGGGATCAAAGTGAGCACGCCCGGGATCATCATGACCGCCAGAAACATAACTACGATCGCGCCTTTGAACGGAATACGGTATCTGGTGATCCCGTAAGAAGCCATCGAACTGACCACGAGCAGCAATGCCGTCGTCCCGAAAGAGATGATAAAAGTATTCGCAAACGTATAGTCTATGTAATACCATGCTTCGGAATAATTCTCCCAACGGAACGGGAAGGTGATCCAGTTCGGACTCAGCAGCTCCTGCTGCGGCGACTTCACACTTTTTATCAGCATGATCAGAAGAGGATACAACGTCAGAAACAAAAAGAAAATAACAACAATCGCCAGGATCAGCTGCGCCACCGATATATGGCGCCTTTTTTTAATCGCAACATTCATCCGTCTTTCTCCTTTGTCTTGAAAAAGACATTTCCGATCACCGTCAGCACCATCGTTATTACAAAGATCAGCACACCCAGCGAACAGGCATACCCGAATTCCGAGTAATCGATGCCCATTTTATAGATATAGAATCCGGGCACCATCGCCGCGTTTCCGTTCTGTAAAATCAGCTGCATGTTGTAATTCTGTATGCCTCCGATCACGCCCGTGATCAGGAAATACTTGATCTGCCCTTTCATCAACGGGAGATCGATCGCAAAAATCCGCCCGAAGGAAGATAAACCGTCCAGCTTGGAAGCCTCCACGACCGAAACATTGATACCTTGCAGGCCCGCCAGATAAATCAGGAACGAAGTGCCGCCCATAAACGGAAAACCGGTCAGGATGATCGTGAGTTTGATCGTATCCGGAGAACTGTACCACTGCGATCCGGACAAGCCGAACGCATGAAGTATGGAGTTGACGACCCCTTCCGTTGCCGCAGATTCGGGCAGAAAAATGACTTTTTCCCAAACCAGGACACTGACAACGCTCGGTACGACACAGATGAGCATAAAACAGTAGCGCAGCGCCGAAGAGAGCTTTTCACTCTTCATGTTGTAAAGCATTTCGGATAAGGACAACGCCCCGACATTGCCCAGAAGCAGTCCGCATACCGTAAAAAGAATGACATTGCCGAACGACTCCCAGAAGGCGGTATCTTCAAACAAACGGATATAATTTTCCAGTCCCGTGAATGTGATCGTCTGATAGACACCCCAGTCCGTAAACGAATAGACGATCGCCCAGATCTGCGGGATATAACAGAACATCACCAGCAGTACAAAGGCGGGCAACAGCCAGATCAGACCATGGATCTGGTATTTTTTAAACAGAAACTTGCGAAGAGACCGCTTCGGCGCCGCAGTATTCTCGGCCGCTTCTGCCTGTATCTCTCCCGTATCCACGTTTTCACCGATGCCTGTACGCATATTCTCCTCGCATTACCATTTCGAAGTGTCCCATTTATTCAATGTGGTCAGCTTGTTCTGCGCACTGTCCAGCCCGTTCATGACCGCATTGATAAATTGCTCTTTGTCCCCTTTTGCATTCGCGGAAGTGTTTCCGTAAAGATAATTGTGGTAGGCCACATAAAATGCGTCATAATACGCTTTCGTGAGCGTACCCGAAGGATTGAAACATCCCCATTTGAACATATTTTCGTTGGCGCTGTCCGTTTCGTATTGTTCCATCAGCGGCTCAAAATAACCGTGTTTGCCCGCTCCGTTTCCCGAAAGCGGAACCGCTACGCCCTTATCGTTGATCATACGATCGTTGTTCTCTGCCGCCGTCAAAAACATCAGGAAATCCACACACGCATTGACCTTCTTCCTGTTTGTCTCCTCATCGGAAGAGGAATACGCATGATTCGTGATAAACCAGCTCGTGGATAATCCGCTCGACCCGCGGCGCACACCCGTTCCGTCCTCGACAAGATTCGTAGATTCACTGTCGATCAGCGGGAAACAGAATACGCCCGCTTCAAAATCCGCATTGGAGATCAGAAAGTCAATGTCGCTGCCGCCCGCTTCCACCATGATCGTCTGCTGCGAAAGGAATGTTTCCGTACAGGAATACGTGTTCGGATTGCCCGAATATTTGACTTTTTGCGCGGTCAGGTCCAGATATACGTCATAGATTTCCCCTTCGGGATCAAATATGCCCTTATCATACGCACGGATGATCTCTTCCGCATTCGCCGTACCGTTCCCGTCCACGTCTATCTCGTCCATGATCGACTGGAACAGGGTACTCTCCAACGTGATGTCCAGCCACATGTTCCCCCCGTTCGGACTGTAAGGATATACCTCCGGCGATTGCTGATGGATACTCTCGATCGTGGCAACAAATTCCGCATACGTCTGCGGAACCGTCAGCCCGTGTTCCTCAAAATACGTCTTGTTGTAGACGATCCCCACAACGCTCCGCTCCATCGCCACATAGTAATAATGCCCGTCTACCGCCGGCTGAAGCTCCCCGTTGTAAATATCGATCCATTTTTCGCTCCCCTTCTCGCCTTCTTCCGAATAACGGTTGGCTATATCCAGATAATCGTCCAGCTGAGCATAATACCCCTTGTTGCAGTCCTCCGCCAACGCCGTGGGCACCTGGAAAAGAATATCCGGCGCACTCGCCGTGGATAACATGGGCAGTATGGAATCTCTCGACCCGTTATAAGACGTCTTGAGGATCTCGATCTTTACATTCGGATACAATTTCATGTATTCGTCCGCAAGCGTCTCCAGCGTGTTGTAGGGATACGGATTCGTAACCCCCTCTTCCATACTCGCTGTCGTATTATAGTTCGCCCATTGTCCTCCCCCGTCAACGGTGATCGTACATGCAAAGTCCGGGTCCGGTTCCAAAGAACCGTCGGCGATACCTCCCCCCTTGCCGGAAGGCGCACACGCAAACAGCGACATCCCGATTCCGCATACCATCAGCATCGACAGCACTGCCGTTCCTAACTTTTTCATCGCATCACTCCTTTGATTGTATTAAATGATATGTTTTATATGCTTAATAATATAAAACATATATCATTTATATCATAACATATATTTTATATTTGTCAATACCCTTTTAAAAATTTTTTGGTGAAATTTAAAGATTTCTTTATTTTATTATAAACCTATTGCAAAAAAGAATTATTTGTTATATAATTGATATATACATTAAAAGAAAGGAAGAGAAGATGCTAAACGATCAAAGCCAGCCTGTGTATTTATATGAAAAGACAGTAAATTATCTGGCTCAGGAAATACTGGAGCATATAAAGACGCCGAATTATCGTCTTCCCACGGAAATCGAACTTGCGAAGGCGCAGAACGTCAGCCGGATCACGGCAACAAAAGCCTACAAAGTGATCGAAGATATGGGACTGATCGTACGGATCAAGGGAAAAGGCACGTTTATTTCGCCGGACGCGACGGAACAGATGCTGGAGCCGCTGATCCACAAGGAAAAGAAATCGGCGACAAAAAAAATCGGTGTGATCATACCGCTCACGACCAGCCTGCATGTTCTGAAGATCATGGCAGGCATCATCGACGGGATCGAAGGATATGAACTGACCGTGGCTTCTTCCGAAATGTCGCTGGAAAAGGAACAGGATCTGATCCAGCAGTTTACCGTTAACGGTGCGGCAGGTCTGATCATTTACCCCATCGACAACGACATTTACAACAACACGCTGCTCAGTCTTATGCTGAAAGATTTCCCCGTCGTCATGGTGGACCGCTACCTCAGCGGCCTGAATTTCAACTATATATCTTCCGATCACGAAAGAATGATCAAAGAAGGGCTCGAATACCTCATACGAAACGGAAACAGGGAGATCCTGTTTTTCAACGCCAACAAAAAATCTAACAGTTCTCTGATGTTGCGCCGAGAATATTATATCAACATTCTGCGGGAAAAGGAGATCAATCATACTTATTTCTATAGTTTTGACGGAAATCTGGATGCGACTTCCATGATGTTCGTCGAACCCTTCCGAAAATATCTCGAAGAAAATCCGACGCTGACGGCGATCATCACCGCTGATTTTGCCAGCAGTATGCACCTGATGAAGATCATGAACGTCCTGCACCTGCGTTCTCCCGAAAAATATGAAGTTATCTTCCTCGACCTGTACAACGACAACTTCGATAATTTCTACGAACATCCCACTTTCATCGAACAGAACAGCGTCCGGATCGGTTATGAAGCGGCAAAAATGATCCAACGCCATATAGAACAGTCTTCTCTGCCTAAAGAAAAAGTCGTGATCCCCATCCAGTTGGTCAAAGGCTGTTCCACAAAATAAATTTTGCGGAACATTTTTGATTTGCCGGGATCGCTCCGACCATTTAAAACCTTTTCGTAAACCGAACTCTTACGGCATATTTTCAATTTGCCGATCTTAAAAAACAGGGGCGCGGGCTTTGCAATGCAAAGCCCGCGCCCCTGTTTTTGTTTCGGCATACGAAAATTCAGGCGCGACGGCATACAAATTTCAATGCGCAACGGCGGATGCCCTTCGCGTTCGGCACAATTCGACGCAAGACAATTCAAAAGCCGAAACGCACCGAAACGCAATCAACCCCGAAACGCAAAAAATTGTATTCGGGAACAAACGTGTCCTGATTTTCTCCCGGATTTGTATACGAATCGGCAAAACCCCTTTCGCCCCAAAAACATTCCGGCGCCGCGATCGCAGGGTCGCCCTTATAATGATGGAACGGCCCGAAAAGGTTGCGAAGATTCCCGTAATAGAGGATCTCGGCGATATTTTCGCCTCGTTTTATATATTCCGAAACATCGCACACATAGGGAGCCGCGGCGATCGTACCGGCCGCTTTGCCATTCACGGAAACCGCCGCCGCAGACGCATGCAGACCGCGCAGGCAGATCTCGGCACGTTTCACCCCTTCCCGCACTTCAAAGCGATACCGCACGCGGATATTGCCCGCATAGAACGGAGCCCCTTGCGTAAAATCGTTTCCGTCCGGCACAGCCGCCTCTTTCAGACAAAACGGCCCTTCGGCACTGTACCAGCGCGCCCCTGCGTTGCGATATTGCCGTCCCCCGTCCGTAACAGTGAAATCGCCGAGCAAAATCAGATTTTCCACAGCTTTCGGAAAACTGAAAATATTTTTCAATGTCTCGAACGATTCCTCTCCGATCCCGCCCGACCGTGCCAGATTCAGCCGCACCGTCGCAATATTTTCCCCTTTCCGCACCGCCTCAGAGGCGTCGAATTTCGGGATATGACAATCAAACGCCCAACCCGTTTTTTGCAAAGCGACATCGTTGAGCCGCAACTCGTCATCTTTTCCGATCTCAGCACAGATCTGCAGGTTTTCGGGTACAAAATCCGCGTAGAAACGGTAATGCAGCACACAGCTTTTCCCGTTCGCAAAAATTTTTTTCCGCAATCTGTCCGCCGTATCTTCGGCAGAAAAACCGTCCGACGTACAGAAAATCCGATCCAACACCAGCGCATTTTCGCTTTCACGCACAACGCCGACCGATATCAGTTTTTCTTCTTCTGCCCAACGTGATTCTTCCGGCTGCGCCGTCACACCCGGCTCGAAGACAAGCTCTGCATACCCTCGGCGCGGGAGCGTGATTTCGGCATACGTCTTTCCTTTGCTTCTTCGGCACGGAATCCTGCGACAGGCCGCCGCACCGCCCATACGCACACTAACCGAACCGTTGCCTTCCCATTCCGCCGCCAAACTCCTTTCCGATGTCAGGTCGGTATTCACGACAAGCGCAAAAAGTTTATTCCCCTCCGCGCGCAGAGAAACGGTCAGATCTTCCGCCGTAGTACCCTCGTTTGTTTCCATCAGGCGCAATTTTCTTGCATATCCGATATATTCAAATGCCTTGCGCAGATAGCCTGCCCTGTTCGCCACAGGCTGAAAGCGCGCGTAAATCCTGCCCGGTTCACCGCTTTTCTGTCCGTCCAGCAACACGGGCGGTTCTCCTATGAAAAATACCGTCCCGCCGCCTGCCGCGAACGCGGCCGCCAGCCGCAAAGTATTGCTTTCGACCGACCGCATATAGGGCAGGATGAGAACGGAAAACGCCGATGTCCCCATCCGTATTTTTCCGTCGGCTGCCGACGCATCCGACAAAAAACTTTCATCCGCTATCTCAAAAGGTATCTGCGCGGCAAGAAGACTTTCGGCCGTCAGGCGGAACTGAGACGAAACCATTCTTTGCTCCGCACTCTCCAGACGGCAGATCTTTGCCCCGCCCAACGCCGAAACAAGCAAGACATCCGCAACGCTTTTTCCTTTGCTCACAAAGCGATTGATCCTGCCGATTTCTTCCGATAAAGCCGGCATCGCCGCAAAACAAGGCTGCTGGTAGGAAAAAGCAGGAGGATAATCCCTTTTTGCACCGCCTTCCAGTGTAAATGCGGATAAATGCAGACAGCAAAAATTAATGCCCATCGACGCCTGATACGCCCAGATGTGCAGCAGTTCGCCGAAAGAAACACCGTACCCTGCCCCTCCGAAACTTTCGGACAGAACATACGGCTTTCCGAAAAGATCGCGCACCGAACCGAGCTGTTTCACAAGGATGGGAGAATTATAGCGGCGTCCCAGATGATCTATGCCGGGCATCGACATTTCCGCATAATGACGCATGACGCCGCCCGTTACCGAAGGCTGATAACATAACCCGTCTTCACAGGGGAAATGACCCGTAAAAAGCAATCCGTGGCGTTCGCACCAACGATTGATCTTACTTGTAAAATTCTCGACAAACAGCTCCTGCACGGTATCGAAATAATCGCGACGGAATTTTTCCGCGCCTTTTGCATCGGCAAAAAGTTTGTACAGGTGCGGGACTAAGGCATACCCGCGCCGCTTTTCAAACTCGGCAGGCAGTATTTCGCTGTACGGCCCTCCCGCATTGTCCAGCTGCGGTTCGTCCGTAAAAACGCCGCGTATAACGTTCCCGAAATATTTTCCGTATCTCGCGGCGTATTTTTCATGCGTTTCCTGCAAAAACGCTTCCGTCACCTTTGCATTCAACAGATCGACATATCCGCTTTCATTCATCACCGACAAAACATGCTTGCCCGAACGGATCACCGAAGCCGCACCTTTCCGCCTTCCCGGCCGCAGACGCTTCATCTGGTATTCGGCACCTTTTCCGTTCACCATACCGCCCGCAAAGCCGCTCGGCCATCCGTTTTCATCGTAGATCCAGACATCCAGCCCGCAACGCTCCGCTTCTTCAACCGCCGCATCAAAACATCGGAACCACTCTTCTTTCATGTATTCGCATTTCAGCCCGCCCCGCGCATGCACAAAAAAACCTCCCAGCCCCGCCGAAGCAAATCCGCGCACCTGATCGCGTACCTCTTCTGCCGTGATCCGCCCGTTCCAGGACCAGAATGCCGTCGGTTTATAAAAATGCAAGCCTTCTTCCATTCTTTCTCTCCAAAATATCCGATTCAAAAACTTCTCCGTCTTTCGCAATGATCGTACGGAATTGTCCCGCTCCCAGCGTTACGGCAAACCGTTTTCCGTTCAGTTCCACTTCCGCTTTCTGCTCCGTTTCGGAAGCATTGAACAGCCGCAAGACATACCCGTCTTCGTCTTCCGTCCTTTTCAGCGCAGAAAGCGATACAGCATCGTTGGAAATTTTCAAAAACTCCTGCGCTTGCGAACTTCCCCCGCCCAAAGGAAAACAATTCATGCAATACGGAGGCTGATGCGCAAAAACGCTTATTTTCTCCATCACGGTAAATTCCGTTCCTTTCTCGCACGGCACAAGGATCAGACGGAAATCCCTCTCGCCTTGCTCCATCCGATCGGAATACCTGTCCGCAGGCAGGATTTTCCGCCCCTCAAACGGATGCGCACAATACCCCGCCGCACGCATGAGCGTCAGTTCGAAGCCCCGTTCCCTCGCATAACCGCCGTAATTTCCGAACTTAACGATTCCCAGCGAAACATTTTCGCCGCGCATCAACACCCAATCCTGCGATACGCTCTCCCTTCCGTACGGCAGCCGCATGACTCCGTACATCGTCTTTCCGAAACTCTGCTGCGTTCCCGCAAACGGTACATCCAGACGATATTTCACATCCTTTTCCGCATTGAAAAGCCGGATCCTGATCTCTATGCCTTCATCCGTTTCCGAAAGAACATAACGCATGACGGCATAACTGTTCCGATAAACAAGGATCTGTTCGATCACCGTGCGGACTTTTCCGTGCTCGATCACTCTGACCGGCGCGATCGGCCCGTCCAGACCGCAGATTTTCCCCGCCTGCTCCGCACTTGCCGGCATAAACATGCCGATCTCCCGATTATGGGAATCAAAATCAAACCCCCAGGAATCGCATACGTCTTCATAACAGCGCAATACAATGTTTCCGCCCAAAATTTCGCGACCCCTGTACCGCAAAGACAAAATTTTGCCGTCGGTCGGATCCATCTCAAAAATTCTGTCCCCCGCCCTGAATTCATACGAGCCGCAGCCGACCGTTTCCTTACGGGGCATAAATTTCAGATACAGGGAATAGCGCGCTGTGCCAAACGGCGATAATTCCGCATGAAAAGATATCCTCTTCCGCCAATCAATCGGCACGTTGCTGTATTCTTTCTCCAACTGACATTCCACACGCTTTCCTTCACGATACAGTTCAGGAATATAGGCAAAATCCGGGTTTCGGTTCTGATCGGGCAACATAAATTCACAGACAATGTCCGAACTGATCGAAAACGGATGCGGATTGTAAACAAGGATCGGAAACTCTCCCTGCCCTGCTTTCGGCTGCGAAAGCGTCAGAAAAAGAAAAGAATCCAGTTTTACCCTCTCCGCGATCTCTGTTCCGTGCGCTGCCTGCCGCAGGACTTGCTCTTCCACCGGTCGGATCCCGCTCCCCGGCAACGCATCATGAAATTCCGTATATAAAAGATCCAACAACGCTTCATCCAGTTGCTTTTTCGGATAATCCGCACCCAAAGCCGCCGCGTGCGCCGCCATCTTCTCCGCCTGCCAGATACTGTTTTCCAGATTCTGATGCGCTTGCTTTACACGAATCTGCGACGTGTAACAACCCTGCATGACATAATTCATCGCATCCGGTTCCAGTACGGGCAGTTTTTTCCCCGCAAGCAATGAAAAATATTTTTCGGGATATGTATGTTCGATCTTCAGCTCCGGGTGCTCTTTCTTGTATTCCGAAATCCGCAAAAAATCCGTCCGCGTAGGTCCGCCCCCGTGATTGCCGATCCCCCAGAAACAAACCGCATCGTCTGCATCCCGAAAATATTCCCGGAATTCTTCCAGTTTGTCCCCCATTTTGCCCATGAAACTATTGTAACCGCCGTACAGACGATGTACTTTTACGCTTTCTCCCCGCAAACCTTTCCATTCAAAATCTCTCTGCTCCCCCATAAGCTCGGGACGCATGCAGATATATCCCGTATACCCCGCATCTCTCAGGATCTGCACCAGACCTGCAGAATGTCCGAAGGAATCAAAATTTACCGCAACTTCCGGTTCCGCCCCGAACTTTTCAGAAAAATAACGACGCCCTTTTACGATCTGCCGCACTATACTCTCCCCGCTCGACATAACTACGTCCGGCTGCAGATACCACCCGCCTATGATCCTCCATTTTCCCGCTTTGACAAGCTTTTGTATCCTTTCAAACAACTTCCCCGCATACTTCTCGATCCACATGTACAGCATCGCTTCATTATGATTGAAAACAAAACCGTCATCAAAGTCTTCACAAAAATCTGCCGCCGCCGAAAACGTCGTGATCGCCGCAAACACCCCTTCCTCCTTTTGCCATTGCCACGACGGATCTATATGCGCATTGCCGATCAGAAATAACCGCTTCATTCTTTCCTTCCTCTATTCGATATAAAAAATATATCAAATAATATTTTATATATCTAATATAACATATAAACGCCGCTGTGTCAACCCCAAAAATTTCCTGCAAGCTGATCTTGACTGTTTTTTTTGTGTCGAAAAGCCCTACCGATTGTCTGCCCGCCCATAACAACGCGACCCTTAAAAACACAAAACAAAATTGCTGCCGCACCAAAAGCCAATCATACTTTTTACTGACGTTTTCCACTTTATCCTTAAAATCTCAATAGCGGCAGGCTATATTCAGGAAACAACCGCCGATAAACCTTTTGAAAAGCATACAAATCAAACGCAACCGCTTTCATCGTAAAACCGCAAAAAGCGTAAGATTACAACCGCCGACACACAAAAAAAGCCGCGGATCTGCTCCGCGGCAACATCGCTTATTCAGTCTATCTTTTTCACAAAACACTTTCTGCGCTTGACGATCTCGCGCTCCATCGCGTTCCACTGTTCCTGCACTGCATTGTTGGTGATCAGTTCGGGATTGGATTCGATGTGCTCGATCTTGTCGGCAAGGACGTTTCGGATAATGCGCGCCATCATCACGGAATTGACACCCATTTTCTGATAATCCGGATGCACCGCGATGAGTACCATTTCCAGTTCTTTGGGTTTTGCGATCGCCTTCATCAGTCGGAAAATGGTGGGAAGCGTCATCTTTCCGCCGCTTTTTTGCAAGGGCTTGCAAATGGAAGGCAAGACAACCGCCATCGCGATCACTTTCCCCTCTTTGTTCGCCAGCATGGAAAAATAGCGCGGGTTGATGACCGTAGCAAACTGTTTGAGAATATGATCGATCACTTTCCCTTCCACAGGCACATAGCAATCGAGCGCCGCATAGGCAAGATTGGTCATCTCCAGAGCTTCATGACCGTAACGCCTGATCAGCTTGTTCATCGGCATGCTTTCCGCAAGTTCCTGCAAAGCGAGCTTTTTTTGTATGTATCCCGCCACATGTTCAATGCGCGGATCCAGCGAATCGGGAATCGTGAAATCATATTCCACCCATTCGCTTTCGTCCGAAAATCCCGCCCCGCGGACAAGTTTTTCGTAATATTCATAGTTATAATTTGTCGCATACGTGGCGCGGCGATCAAACCCGTACGTTAATAGCCCTTCTCTGTCCTGATCGTTAAAGCCCCACGGTCCGTGGATCGTATCCATGCCGCGCTTTTTGCCGAACGTTTCCACGGCATCCAAAAGAGCCTTCGCCACGTTCGAGTCGTCGATGCAGTCGAACCTCGAAAAGCGGATACACTTCCTGCCCGAAATCTCGTTATACTTCTTTTGCAGGATCGCCGCGACCCTACCCGCCGTTTTCCCGTCTTTTTTGGCAAGATAACAGCAAATTTCACATTCGGCAAGCATCGGGTTCTTTTTGGGGTTTGTCAGATTCAACTCATCCCCGTAGAGTGCAGGAACGTACTTATCACAATTTTTATAAAGTTCCAAAGGAAAACGCACAAATTCGCGCATCTGTTTTGCGGTCTTTACCGCCGTTACGGTTATCATCTTTTCATCCTCTCAGCTGTCGCAAAGAGCGACAGAATCATCCATTTTGTTAAACAACGCGGTCTTCACAAGGTATTTTACCACACTTAACAACCAAATGCAAGACGTCGGAGCCAATTTCCGACTCCAAATTTTGCGGAATTTTCTGGATAATGCCCTGCACGGGCGCATAGCGGTCTTTGCGCAGGCGCACCGTCTTTACCGTTTTTCCCGCCACACGTCGGATCAGATACCCTTCGCTGCGTAATCCTTGTTTCTCCGCGCGCAGGACGCACTCGCTGTCCCCTTCGCGGATCTCGGGCTCGGGCGGGGCGATCGTTTCCACCACAACGCTTTTTCGGACATATGTCACATCCGTTTTATGTCCGTAGACGCGGAACGTAAGATTTCCGCCCGCCGCCCTTGCCAGAATATATACCCTGCCTTCGGTATCGTTGCGGAATTTTAAGTCGCAGCCCGTACCGCTGACCATGGCGTCAAAAGAAGGCTCCACATACCCGACCGCCAGACTGTGCGGATGCTGTTCCACGATCCCCATACCCGATAACAGCGCGGCATTATAGACCGTCGTGCTGACCTGGCATACTCCGCCGCCCACGCCTGCGACAAACGCTCCGTCCTGAATGATGGGTGCGCTCTTGAATCCGTTCGCTTCCGTCCGCGCCCCCACTCTCTCGTTGAACGAAAAAACTTCGCCCTTTTCAAGAATTGTCCCGTTGATTTTTTTCGCCGCCAGAGCAATGTTTTCCGCACGGTTGCACCCCTCCGCATAGCGCGTGGTAAAACTGCTCAGCTGTACACATTCCGCTTTTATTTTTTCCAGGCTGCGCCGCGGCGTTTCCCTGACAATCTCCGCCCGCACCGTTCCGCCGCCAGCTTCCAACGCCGCAAGCACCTTTTCTTTCAACTGCGCTCCGTTCACATACGTTCCTTCCGTTTCTTTCGAAAACAGGAACGGCTCATCCCATTTCGCCGTGAATTCCACGCTCCCATCATGGCTTTTCGTGTAAAAATCGTCGCAAATTCCGCGCAACGTCTCTTCAAAATTCGTCAAAACCAAATGTTTTTGCAGCACATATTTTCCCGCTTTTTTCCGCGCTCTTTTCAAAACAACGGAAAGATCGCTCCTGTAATAAAGTTGCGGCGCGCGGAAAATATAGGTGTTTCCGCCCGCCTCCACGGTCAGTTCCCGAACGGCGGCGTCTTCCTGCAATGCGCGCAAAATGTGCTCACTCGCAGTTCTCTCGCTCATACCCGAAACATCCACCCCTTCCACGATACAACCCTGCGGCATCCTGTCTGCGGCAAAACCGCAAAAAAGCAGCGACGCCGCCAACATTGCCGCGATCACCCATATTTTCATCCACCGTAATGACATTGCGTTTCTTCCGTCCATACCAATCCGCCGCCCCTCTTACTAAGAAGTATGCGCCGCCCGAATACAATCATTCGCGCTTTTTCGTGCCATTTTCAGGTTTTTCGCCCGCCGAAGTTTTCCGCCGCCTTTTTTGCGCTTGTTTTTTGTCATGCAGGCTTGTTTTTCGCCCTCCCGACCTTTATAATCCAAAACACACGGGAATTTCTCTCTGTGCCGCAGGCTTTTTGTTTCGGCGGAAAAATGCTGCGATTCTGCGCGGTCATTATTCAAAGAAAAAATGCCGCGGCGCGCAAAAAATTGCGCGCCGCGGCACAATAAACGAATTCATGAAAAAATGAAAACAACATACTTCCGCGGATAAAAGCCGCTTCCCTGCAGATTAACCGCTTTCACCGCGGTCAAAATATCTTTCACACCCTTTCAAATACTGACTTTATAAAAGATTCAGCGAAAAAAGAGGGGAACCGACAAGATAAATCTGACGGCCGATTTGTTTTGGGGCTTTCGGCGGGCTCGTGTACGGTAGCGGCGCACCGATTCGGCGCGAAAAACGAAGAACCGTCCGCTCTGCGTTTGTCTTACCTGCACTGATGCAAAAACGCCTGCTCAACGCTTGATTTTTCCTGCACTGATGCAAAAACGCCTGCTCAGCGCTTGATCTTGCCCGCGCAAATGCGGATCTTGTTGACCGATCTTCCGAAGAGCACTTTTTCGGTATGCGTGCAGGTGAGAATGGTCTGAACGCCGTCGATCTGTGCAAGGAGCTTGCGGCGGCGGGACAAGTCGAGTTCGCTCATCACGTCGTCGAGAATGAGGACGGGGTATTCGCCCGCGACCTGTCGGAAAATGTCCACTTCCGCAAGTTTGAGGGCGAGTGCGGCGGTGCGCGCCTGTCCCTGCGAACCGTACACGCGGGCTTCCTTTCCGTTTACCAAGATTTTGAGATCGTCGCGGTGCGGGCCTGCGGTCGTGTAACCCAGGCGCACGTCCTTTTCGTAGTTATCGGACATTTCTTTCAGGAGCGCCTGTGCGATCTCCTCGCGGTCATCGCCGTATTTCCGCTCGGCGCCCACTTCGAGCGTTTCGGCGCCGTCCGTCAAAAACGCGTGTTTTTCTGCGGCAAGCGGTTCCAGTTTTTCCAAAAACTCGCCGCGGCGCCCGATGAGCTCCGCCGCATAGCGGCAAAGCTGCACGTCCCAGACGGGCAGCGTTTCAAACACCAAAGAAAGATCCCTGTTTTTTAAGAGCGCGTTGCGCTGTTCCAGGATCTTGTTGTAGCGGACAAGCGCCGTATAATAGGAGCGCGAAAGCTGGGAAATGGAAACATTGAGGAAGCGTCGGCGTTCGTCGGGGCCGTCCTGGATCATGCGCAGTTCGCCGGGGCTGAAAAAGACGCCGTTTATGTTGCCGAGAAGGTCTGCATTGCGCGCGATCTTCGAGCCGTTGATGCGGATCTCGCGCTTTGTTTCGTAAATATCCGCGGCAATGGAAATGTTTCCGAATCTGGTTTCGGCAAGGGCGGAGATATGCGCCCCGTCCTCGCCCGAACGGATCAGCTGTTTGTCGCGCCCCGTACGGGGAGAAACGCCGGTGCAAAGGTAAAACACTGCTTCGGCGCAGTTGGTCTTGCCCTGGGCGTTCTTACCGTAAAGCACGTTGATGCCGTCCGAAAACTCGAACATTTCTTCGGCATAATTTCTGAAATTTTTCAGTACCAAATTTTTTATTCGCATTCTTTCTCTGTTTTGATTTGATTTTCCGACGATTTTATATTATAATGTACTCTGTACCGGCAGGCTGCGGCGAACAGGCGCATAAGGGGGCGCAGGCTTTGTTGATATTATAGCAGATTTCGCCGAAAAGACAAAGCAAAAAGAGAATTTTTACGAAAAAAGACAAAGCAGGTTGAGGTTTATATGTCTGACAACGATCAATTTGAATTATTATGGAAAAAAATCAGCGAAACTCTGCAGGCGACGCTCTCGCCCATCACTTACAATACGTACATTTCCAAGCTCAAGGCCGTGGACATTGACGGTACGAAGATCATTTTAAGCACGGACAACGAATTCTTTGCCAATTTCATCGGGAAGAACCTGACGGAAAAGATGAAGGAAGCGTTTCAGAAGGCGGACACGGGGATCACGGATTTTGAACTCGTGATCGAAGGGAGCGACGACGTGGTATTCACGACGGAAGAAGAGGAAGAGGATTATTCTCCCCTTTCCGTCGATCCGCGGTTCACGTTTGAATCGTTCGTGGCAGGCAAGAGCAATGAATTTGTTTTTGCGGCGGCGAAAGCGGTGGCGAAAAATCCGGGGGCGAATTTTAACCCGCTGTATATTTACGGCGCGTCGGGACTGGGCAAAACGCACCTGATGCAGTCGATCGCGAACTATATCAGCCTCCACAAGCCTGCCCTGCGCGTGATGTACACCACTTGTGAAAAGTTCATCAACGAACTGATCGACTCCATCTACCTGAACAAGGGCAACAACCGCGATATGCAGGCGAAGTTCCGCAACCGTTACCGCAATGTGGACGTACTTCTCATCGACGACGTGCAATTCCTTGCGAAAAAGCAGGCGGTGCAGGAAGAACTGTTCCACACGTTCAACGCCCTGCAGGCGGAAAACAAGCAGATCGTGCTGACCTCGGACGTTCCGCCCAAGGAGATCGCGACGCTGGAAGAGCGTTTGCGCACGCGGTTTGAAGGCGGACTCATCGCCGATATCCAACCGCCGGACGCGGAAACGAAGATCGCCATTCTCAAGCAGAAAGCGTTTGAACGAAAAGCGGTGATCCCGCCCGACGTACTGGATTTTCTGGCGCGCGATTCGGGTACGGACGTACGAACGCTGGAAGGCAGGCTGACCAAAGTCATTTTTGCGAGCAAACTGCATGAAAAGCCGATTACGCTGGAGCTTGCGGCGACCGCGCTGAACGAAGCGATCAGCGAAGAGCATGAAACGATCACTTCGGACAAAATCATTTCGGGCGTTTGTTCTTTCTACAAGATCACCAAAGACAAACTTTTGGGCAAGAGCAAGAAAAAAGAACTCGTCATACCGCGGCAGATCTGCGCATATCTGATGTGCGAGATCATGAACATTCCGCTTGTTTCCATCGGGGAAGCGCTGGGCGGGCGCGATCACACGACGGTGATCCACTCGCGCGAAAAAGTTACAAACCTCATCAAGGTAAACGACCGCGTGGCGAAAGAAGTGGAAGACATCCGCAACATTATATTAAAACAGTAACGTTTTGAAAGCGGTAACGCAAAGGCGTTTACATAATGAAAAGCAGATTACCCTTCCCTTTTGCGGAAGGGTAACAAATTTTATTTTCTGGCATACGGATATGGAAGTTACGAACAAATTTTACACAACTGGATACGACGCGGTGGTCGTGGGAGCGGGCCACGCGGGGTGTGAAGCGGCGCTGGCGCTGGCGCGGACGGGCATCCGCACGCTGATGCTCTCGCTGAATCTGGACAGCATCGCGTTCATGGCGTGCAACCCGTCCATCGGCGGCACGGCGAAGGGACACCTTGTGCGCGAGATCGACGCATTGGGCGGCGAAATGGGCATCAACGCGGACAAGACCGCCTTGCAGATGCGGATGCTGAACGTCGGCAAAGGCGCGGCGGTGCAGAGCCTGAGGTCGCAGGCGGACAAACACGCTTACCACGCCGCCATGAAAAAAACTCTGGAAAACACGGACAACCTGACCATTCTGCAGGGCGAGGCCGCCGAAGTTCTCACGAAAGACGGGAAAGTGTGCGGCGTAAAAACGACTTTCGGCGAAATTATCGAAGCACGGGCGGTCGTTCTTGCGACGGGCGTGTATTTAAAGAGCGCGGTGATCGCGGGAGAATTCAAGCAATCGAGCGGACCGAACGGGTTTGCGCCCGCCAACGCGCTGACGGATAATCTGATCGCGCTCGGGTTCAACGTGCGCAGATTCAAGACGGGCACCCCTGCCCGCGTGGACGGACGCACGATCGACTATTCGAAATGCGAGATCCAGAACGGGCAGACGGACATCTATCCGTTTTCCTATCTTTCGGACGGGGTCGTTCAAAAACAAAAGCCCTGTTATCTTACCTACACCAACGAAAAGACGCACGAGATCATCCGCGCGAATCTGCACCGTTCGCCGCTGTATTCCGGGGTGATCAAGGGTACGGGGCCGCGATACTGCCCGTCTATCGAGGACAAAGTGGTGCGGTTTGCGGACAAAGAACGGCATCAGATCTTTCTCGAACCCGAATGCGCCGATTCCAACGAAGTGTATGTGCAGGGCATGAGTTCTTCCCTGCCCCACGACGTGCAGCGGGCGATGTACCGCACGGTGGCGGGGCTGGAAAACGTGCGCATCATGCGCTATGCCTATGCGATCGAATACGATTGCATCGACACGCTGGACGTGTACCCTACCCTGGAATTTAAAAAAATAGAAGGGCTGTACACGGCGGGACAGATCAACGGCACGAGCGGATACGAAGAAGCGGCGGCGCAGGGACTCATCGCGGGGCTGAACGCGTCGCTGAAACTGCGGGGGAAAGAGCCGCTGATTTTGCACCGCGACGAAGCATATATCGGGGTGCTGATCGACGATCTCGTGACCAAAGGCACGAACGAGCCTTACCGCATGATGACTTCGCGCGCGGAACACCGCATCCATTTGCGGCAGGACAATGCGGATTTCCGCCTGACGGAAAAAGGATACGCCGCGGGGCTTGCCACAAAAGAGCGTTACGAAAAATATCTGGCGCGGAAAAAAGCGGTGGCGGACATCCATACCCTGCTCGACGAGCGCGTATCCCCTTCCGAATGCCGTGAATTTCTGATAAATCACGGATTTCCTGCGCCCGCGGGCGGCGTTTCGTATGCGGATATGCTGCGCCGCGGCATCGATATCGCCGAGATCCGCGAACAATTCGGAATTTTACGGGACGCGCGTTTGGAAAACATTGAAACGGCGTGCATCGACATTAAATACGAAGGTTATTTAAAGCGCGGCCTGGAACAGATCGAAAAGGCGAAAAAGCTGGAAAACCGCAAACTGCCCGACGATATCGACTACGAAAAAATTGACGGTTTAAGGCTGGAAGCGCGACAGAAACTCAACAAGATCCGCCCCGAAAACCTCGGACAGGCAGGACGAATTTCGGGCGTCAACCCCGCCGACATCGCCGTGCTGATGGTTTATTTAACTGCTTCTCAGAAATAACCGGACGAGGTTGCTCAGACTGACGATTACAAAATTTTAATTTAAAAACTCCTGCCGCCGCCCGCAAAGTTTGCGGGCGGCGGATTTTTATTTGCCAAACACACAAAACCATTCCCCTATTTTTTTTGGAAAAAATAAACATTTTTCCCTGACGTTACCGATTGGAAATTGTTTTAATTTTTTCGCACAATCCCAAATTTTTCGACAATACCTCTGTAAATTTTAATAAAGAAATATACTATCATAAAGCAAAAACGCCGCGGCGCGCGCGTACGCGCGTGCCGCGGCAAAAGGACTCTCTTTATGATACAACAACGAACGTTCCGTTACTCTTACAAAGCGGCCTGCGTGTACCTGTGCATTTTTGCGGCGATGCTCTTACTGAATTTCACCATGAAAAATTTTGAACCGTTTTCCCTGCCGCTCTTTGCAGGCGCGCTTGCCTGCGGACTGCACCCATTCATCCTGGCAGGGCTTTACATCCTCGCGGGAGGGCTGAGCTTTTTTACAGGGTTTATGCCTTTTCTGCTGTTTGTGATCCAGGGCGTTTTTTTAGGAGCGGTTTTCTTTATTTATCGCAGGCTCGGCAAAAACATGAAGGCGGAATTCGCACTGTATGCGCTCATGGCGCTGGCTCTGTATTTCTGGCTGTTCGGAAAATACATATACGCCGACTATATCAAAGCGGCGATCCTTTCCGCCGTTTTGTTCTTGCTGTGCCTTCTGTTCCTCGGAGCGATGCGCTGTCTGTTTTTTCGGGCAGGCCGCAAAAAGCTCGCGCCCGAAGAACTCATATTCTGTGCGGCCGCCGTTACAGCGACAGGCATCGGGCTTTACAACTGTGCGGGAAGCTACGCCTACGAAAGTCTGGCGCTGCTAGCTCTCCTGCTCTCCTGCGCTCTGCTTAGAAACGCGAAGGCGGTATTCTGCGCACTCGTGCTCGGACTTGCCCCTGCAATTTGCCAAAGCGTCGCCGCAGGAGAGCCGCTGCTTACGCAGATCGCCGCAATGTGCCTTTATGCCGCCGTCGTACTTTTGCTGCTGCCTTCGGGCAAACTTCCCGCATCCCTTGCGCTGTTTATATGCAACATGGTGCTGCGCTACTTTACCGACTTTTCCGCACAGGGTACGGCGCCGCTGACGGAAAGTGCCTTTTACCTGACCATGCTCGTTCCGCTCATCCCCTGTTTCATTTTTGCAGTGCTCCCCGAATCGTGGCTCTCGCGCGGCGCGCAGACCTTGCGAAAATACAGCGAAAAACGTCTCACGCGTACCAGCATCGATAAAAACCGCGCCGAAGTCGGACAAAAACTTTTTGAGGCCTCCGCCGCGTTTCGCGAAATCGAAAACGCATTCTCCGCTCTGGACACGCAGCCGCAGTCCGAACAGGCGGCGCAGGCGCTCGTTGCGGAAGAAGTGCGCAGAGAAGTCTGCTCCCAATGCGAAAAAGCAGCGACTTGCGATCAGAAAACAGGTTCTTCCCTTGAAAAGCTGACCGCGATCGGATGCCAGAAAGGAAAAGCAAACCTGATCGACATGCCGGCAGCCCTCACGGCAGAATGCCCGAACCCTTCGGCGCTCCTGTTTTCATTGAACCGCGCCCTTTCCGATTACCGCCGCCGCATCCTCGACGAAGAAAACGCCGCCGCCGGCCGCGCCTTGTTTGCGGAACAGGCACACGCCCTGGCAGATATGCTGAAAAATCTTGCCGTTTCTCAAAACGCACCCACGGGCGCACACTCCGAATCCGAACGTGCTTTGCGGCTCGCTCTCGCCAAAGGCGGGATCGCCTGCGATGAGATCCTCGTTTTAGGCGAATTGCCCGAAATTTATCTGACGGTAAGCGGAAACCCCGCCCAAAAGCGCATTTGCCGCGCCGCGCAAAATGCGCTCGGCATGCCCTTTTCACTCTCTGCAAAGCGGAGCGTTGCGCAGGATAAAACCGTATTGCTTTTACACCCTACTCCGCAATTTGACGCGGCGTTCGGCATCGCAAGCGCGACAAAAGAAGGAGAAACAGACTGCGGCGACACGACTTCCGTACAGCGGATCGACGAACGTTCCTTTCTTTGCGCACTTGCCGACGGCATGGGCAGCGGGACGTATGCGAGGCGCGTTTCCGACTGCGCGCTCAATCTCGTGGAAAGTCTGTTCCGCGCCGGAATGGCGGGCGACACTGTCCTTTCGACCGTAAACCGACTTCTTTCGTTCAATCGCGAAGAGAGTTTTGCCTGTGTGGACATCGCGACCGTAAATCTCGACACGGGCAGAGCAGACATCGTAAAAATCGGATCTCCCCTTTCCTTCCTTCTCACCCAGGGAAAAGCCGAAATTTTGGAAAGCGATTCTTTGCCACTCGGGATCCTGGAAGGCGTACGCCCGACCACGCTTTCGCGTAACCTTGCCGACGGCGACGTTCTGGTCTTTCTCAGCGACGGCATTACCGCCGCGTTCGGATCCAGCGCAGATATCGCCGACTACCTCTGCCGCCAGCCCGCCGCCAACCCACAATCGCTCGCCGACAGATTTTTAAAAGAAGCTCTTGACCGTGCCGGTCGTGCCGAAGACGATATGACTGTTCTCGCCATCCGCCTCTTCCGCCGCACGCCCGAAAAATAACATTACGTTCTCATCTCGCCCCTTAAGAAAATCCCGCGCCGTTCAGGGCTTTTTCCCTGCTCGTTTTATTTTTGATTTTCAACAGACCTTGGCACTGCTGCGCACTTTTTTCTGTTACTGTGTTATCCTTTTTCATTGCACGATTTTTTGTGATACGTTTGCATTTTTTCGTACAAAGCGGGCGGCTCTACTTTTAGTAGAGCCGCCCGCTTTAAAAGTAGAATCAAAAAATCCAAAAGTCGAGAAAAAATTCAAATGCAGTCTTGATTTTTTGAATAAGATTGGATAAAATTAGAATAAACATGGTAAGGAAACATGGTCACAATAAAAACTCCGCGAAACACTGCAGAACGATAGGACATCGCTGAGCGTGGCAAAGCGCCACAGAACATTGCAAAACTCCACGGAGCTCCGCAGAGCACTGTCAAGGCATCGCCAAGCGTGGCAAACCGCCACAGAACATTGCAAAACTCCACGGAGCTCCGCAGAGCACTGTCAAGGCATC
>ERZ1106930.107-NODE-107-length-34877-cov-83.356240_pt1 | contig 34877 bp, 25 predicted proteins | sample MGYA00403663_ERZ1106930 | MGnify/ENA primary metagenome ERZ1106930 (study PRJEB35170, sample SAMEA104062438) | human gut metagenome | biome: human gut; feature: human-associated habitat; material: faeces | place: Denmark | collected 2012-06-26 ... | reverse complement strand
AACGCGGGCGTTTTTATTCGGCGGCAGGGCAGCGTTAGCGGTGCGCAACAAAAAACGCAACCTTACAAAATTGTAAGGTTGCGTTTTTTGTCATATCTATGGACATATGGCGGGGCATGTGTTATTATATTGGTACAGACCCGCAGGGAAGTGCGCGGCGGATAAGGAGGAAAACGGATGCTGTCCGTCGATAGATTGACCAAGATATACACGCCAAGGAAGGGGCGGGCGGTGCGTGCGCTGGACGGGGTGTCGCTGGAATTTCCCGAGAAGGGGCTGGTGTTCCTGCTCGGGCGGAGCGGTTCGGGCAAGACGACGCTGCTCAATATCCTGGGCGGCATAGACACGCCCTCATACGGCGAGATGAGTGTGGACGGTCGGTCCTTCCGCGATTTTTCATCGTTCGATCTGGACGCGTATCGCAACTCGTACGTGGGATTCGTGTTCCAGGAATACGATCTGATACCCGAATACACCGTGGGCGCCAACATCGCGCTCGCGCTGGAATTGCAGGGTAAGAAGCCGTCCGACGCGGTCGTGGACGACGCGTTGCGCCGCGTGGACATGGTGACGGCGGGCGGCAGGACGCTGCGCGGGCGCATGGTGAGTGAGCTGTCGGGCGGGCAGAAACAGCGCGTGGCGATAGCGCGTGCGCTGGTAAAGGACCCGCGCGTCATACTCGCGGACGAGCCGACGGGCGCGCTGGACTCCAAGACGGGCGAGCAGCTGTACGAACTGCTCAAACAGCTGTCGGCGGAAAAGCTGGTGATCGTGGTCACGCACGACCGCGACGCGGCGGAGAAGTACGGCGACCGCGTCATCGAGCTGGCGGACGGGAAGGTGGTGCGCGACAGCGCGCCCTGTTCCGGCCTTCCGCCGTCGCCCGCGGGCTACGCGTCCGTTAAGGGGCATCTGCGTCCCGCGCGGGTGCTGACCATGGGGCTGTCGGGGCTGAAGACCAAGCCTTTCCGTCTGTTCATGAGCGTGCTGTTGTCCGTCATCACCATTGCGATGACGGGGCTGCTGCTCACCGTCAGCACCACCGACAGGGTACAGGTGGAGCTGCGCACGCTGGCGGACGAGGGCTATGAAATGGTGTGCGCGCAGCCTTTGGACACGCTGGCGGCCGTGACCGAGGAGGTCAGAGCGTACACGGGAGCGGACCCCATGGCGGTGTACGACGCGGCGGAGATAGGCAAGACGACGAACTTTGCCGAGCACATATACGACGACAGCCAAGGGCTGTTCTTCAACGCGTTCTCGTCGATGCTGTACGGCGGCATATACATGCTGGCGGAGGTCGACCCGGTAACGGGCGAGGAGGACGCGCGGCTGACTCCCGACCCGCGTTTCGAGGACCCCGAGCTGTGCCGATTGCCCGAAGACTACACGGAGATAGCCATAACCGACCTGTACGCCGAGGCGTTCATGGTCATGGGCTACACCGACGAGAGCGGAGCACTGCAGACGATAGACACGCCGGACGACCTCATAGGCAAGCGGCTGGGCGACTTCACCATATGCGGGGTGTACTCCACGGAGATCTCCCGCGACGACCTGCTCGAGCTGGCTTCGAGCCGCAGCGAGCGCAGCGTTTCCATATTCGCGGGTGCGCAGAGCGGCGTGCCTTCCTTCGGCTACGTCTGCCGCGGAACGTACGAGAGCGTGAACGGCGAGGCGGAGTATTTCTTCGAGTCGCACACGCTGCTGTTGCGCCTCAAAAACGACGTGGCGCGCGATAAGGAATTTTTATATTCGGTCGTCGGTACGCCCACGGCCATGCGGCGCATGCTAAGCTCGCCCGTGTCGGGGCTGGTGTCGTCCGCCGCAAGCCTGCTGGATTTCATATACGTCCCCGTGACCGTGGCGACCGTGGTGCTCGTCGTGTTCGCCGTGCTGCTCATGACCAACTTCATGACGGTGAGCATAGATTTCAAAAAGCGCGAGCTGGGCATACTGCGCGCGTTGGGCGCGGGCAAGTCGGACGTTCTGGCGGTGTGCCTCGCGGAGAGCGCGGCCATCGCGCTGAGCGTGTTCGGACTGTCCGCTGCGGCCGTCGCGCTGACATGTCTGGGCATAAACGTCGCCAACGCCGTGTCCATGTTCGTGCTGTCGCCCGTGGCCGCGCTGGTGATGTTCGTGCTATGCGTGGCGGTGTGCGGCATCGCGACCGTCATACCCGTGCGCCGACTGATCTCCGTCCAGCCCGTGGATATCATAAGGGGGAAGTGAGCCGTGCTGGAACTGGTCGATGTCACAAAGACGTATGACTCCGCTTACGGCGGGGGTACGCTCGCGCTGGACAAGGTGTCGCTCGCGTTCCCTTCGCGCGGGCTGGTGTTCGTGCTCGGTCGCAGCGGCTCGGGCAAGACCACCATGCTCAACATCCTGGGCGGGCTGGACGATCCGACGGAAGGTGAGGTATATTTCCGCGGCGAGCGCATAACGCGCACGGAGGAATACCGCCGCTCGCACGTGGGGTTCGTGTTCCAGGACTTCGGACTGATACCAGAGTACGACGTGGCCGCCAACATAAAGGTCGCGCTCGACCTCACGGGCGGGAAGGACGGCGGCAGGGTGGACGAACTGCTCCGGCGCGTGGGGCTGGTCGAGGACGGCCTGACCATGCGCCACCGCCGCCCGAACGAGCTGTCGGGCGGGCAGAAACAGCGCGTGGCGATAGCGCGGGCGCTCGTCAAGGACCCCGACGTCATACTCGCCGATGAACCGACGGGCGCGCTGGACTCGGAAACGGGAGAGCAGATATACGAACTGCTCAAGGAGCTGAGCGCGGACAAGCTGGTGATCGTGGTCACGCACGACCGCGACGCGGCGGAGAAGTACGGCGACCGCGTCATCGAGCTGGCGGACGGCGAGGTCGTGAGCGACGGCGCGCCGTATGTCCCGACAAAGGAGGAGGAAGCGCCGTGCGCGGAACGCAAAAATAAGCGCGGCGGGCTGGCCCCGACGCGCGTGCTCGCCCTGGGCGCGAGCGGACTGCTCGTGCGCAAGGTCCGATTGGCGCTCAGCGTACTGCTCGCCGTGTTCGCGTTCGCGGTGTTCGGGTTCTCGCTCACCGCGGTGTTCTCGGACACGGCCACCGCCGAACTGCGCACGATGAAAGAGGAAGGCCTGACCCGTTTTGCCGTGATGTCCGCCAACGTGTTGCAGGCCACGGCGGGCAACACGAGCGTGAGCATGGGCCTGCCGCTCACCGACCGCCAGGTACGCGTCATCGAAGAGTACGCGGACGGCGGCACGATGGTCCCCGCGGGCACCGTGTGGGGATTGTATAAGCTGACGGATCATCTGCCGCAGCGCGCGCTCGCGCATCTCGAGGCGGGGAACCCGTATTACATCATGGGCATCCGTGAGGCGAACTCCCGCAGAAATTACGCGGAGGCCGATCCCGAAACGGGCTGCGCCGACCTCGGACTGACGCCCGACGCGCGTTTCGAAGACCCGTCGCTCTGCCGCTTCCCGACGAACAGGACGGAGATAGCGATAACCGATCTCACGGCGGACATGTTCATCCGTTCGGGCGGGTACAGGGTCTCGCCCGAGAGCGAAACGGAGCCGATAGAAACACCGGACGACCTCATCGGCAAAACGCTGGGCGAGTTTACCGTGTGCGGCGTGTACTCCACCGAGATAGACCTGGACGACTACCGCGTATACGACAACGACTCGCTGTCGTTGGCGGACGACCTCGAGCTGGAAACGCGCGTCTACGGCGTGCAATATTCCATGGCGACATATTCGTTCGTGTGCGAGGGCTTCAACGAGGAAGGCCCCGACGGCTACGTGCTGCGGTTGGACGACGTCGCGCGCGCTCGCGCTCTGTTGGACGACCTGAGGTACGTGGACGCGATACCCGAGGACGCGGTGGAGGACGAATTCATGCTCGCGCTACTGGGCGGGGAGATGACGTTTGCCGTCAATCTCCGATCGGCGTTCACGCCGCTCTCCGATATCGCGCGGTTCTTCCGCAACTACGTGCTCATCGCGTTCGTGGTGACCGCGGCGGTGTTCGCCGTGTTCTCCGCGCTGCTGCTCATGAACTTCATGACCGTCAGCCTGCAAGCGCGCTCGTACGAGCTGGGCGTGCTGCGCGCGCTGGGCGCGGGGCGACGGGACATCTTCGGCATATGCGTGACCGAGTGCCTCGCCGTCGCGCTCATCGACTTCTTGCTGGCTATGGTCGCCACGGGCGTGACGAGCGCCATCGTCAATTCCTATTTCGGCTTTGCCATATTCGTGCCGGGACTGGTTTCGGGCGGTTTGCTGCTCGCCATCGTACTCATCGTCAGCCTGGCGTCCTCATTTGTGCCCGTCCTGCGCGTTTCCTCACGCACTCCCGCCGAGGCTCTGCGCGTGTGACCCGCCGCTCGGAAACGGATAAATGCGGTATATCCCGCCCGAATATCCATACATACCAAGGATATGAAAGACGATATATATAAGATAAGCATATAAGAAAAAAGGACAAAAACAAAGAACGGCATATGAAAGTCCGCCTTTGATGAGTCGGTACCTGCGGCGGCGCTCATCCCGTCGCCGCGTTTCCATCCACCCGCTCCCGCCTTTCGGCGGGGGCTTTTTTGTAATCCGAAAACCCCGCCATCGTGGCGGGGTTCCGTGGAGGCTAAAGCCGATGAAATAGACAAAAAAACTCCGATTGTGTACAATGGGAGATGACCTGCCAGTCAGATATCATACACAATCGGAGGGCATTCATGACAGAGCATGAAAATATCACAAACAGTTTAGCACAAGGTAAATATCCTTGGGGATTTATTAAAAATAGGTAAATAAACAGCAAATTCGTTGTACCGACTGTCGTTTGGCAGTCGGTATTTATGTGATTAGTTGTTAAAAATTTTTCTTTCAATATTGACTTAATCGCATAATTTTGCTATAATTTTAATATAATTAAAGTTTATATAACAGAAGCAGTAAATCGATACAAGATTAGGGGGAAGAATGGTAAATTTAGTAACACACAGAGAAAGCAAAGAAGCCAGGCAAAGAGCACATAAACTTATTGAAGAGGTAAGAAAACACAAAAAAATAGACGGACACTACAAGTTTTTCTGTAAAATCATCGGATCACGAAAACGCAGGTGTATTGTAAAAGACGATAATGGAAAATATGATTTGGATTTTCAAATAGTTTTAACAAAAAACTCGAAAGATGGAGATGGCGATCCGACACAAATAAAGAAAGATTTTTTGAGAGCATTTACTGATTTGAAAAATAAAGGGGAAAAAGTAGAAGATTCAACTACCGTTGTAACGGTAAGATGCTCAAAAGGTCAGGAATGTTTTGAAGCGTCATTAGAAAAATTCTCTTTTGATTTTGTGATAATCAGTATAGACGAAGAGAAAAGAATCAGAAGAAATGGCCCAAGTCAATATACTTGGGTGGAATTGCCAAGTAAAAATTCTTATATCTATGATAGATTCAATAAACTTTCACTGTCACAAAAAGATGAATTGCTAAAAGAATATATGCTTCCAATGATTAAAATCGAAAAGGCAAAGCCTGAAGATCAGCGTATAGCATCAATAGTTATTTTTTATCAAGAAGTAAACAATTATTATCAAAGGAATCATTTAAATGACTAAAGAACAATTAATGCAATTTATTGAAGTTGATTCGGAAGAAGACAAAGATGATTGCGAATTTTATCTTGATGTTAAAGGTGTTGAAATTCATCGTGCGATAATGGAATATCTTCAATTTGATTTTTTAGAAGGGAGCAAAATAAAGTGGAGCATCATCTCTCAGAAATTGAAAGAGGATAAAAGGCTAAGGGACAAACTGTATATTTACCTTGCAACACTTGAAGAATATATCAGGGCTTATATTTCAAACAAATATCAAGATAATACCCATCATGATTTTTGGATCGATGGAAAAGCGCCATGGAACAAAATAAAAACAAATTTGCAAAATAGGCCAAATTTGTTCGAAGTTTTACAAGATACAGATTTTGGTACTTTGATTAATCAAGTAAAAAATTTGCCACAAGAAGATTTAAAGACAATTTTCGACGAAGAGGCAGGTTCTGAAGATAATCTAAATGCAGTGGTCGAATTGAGAAACGCCGTCAGCCATCATAAATTTCTTTTAACGCATAGTTTTAAAGAATGCAAAGTCGGAAATGAGATTAGTGATACCTTAGAAAACAATATAAAAAATCTAAGACAATTACTCCCTTTGCGATATCGATATGGAAAGAATGGCGAGGGTGGTATTACCAAAGATATGATAAAATGTGGAATAAAAATATAAAAATAGGTGAGAAATGCGTTTTATTGCAGAAATGGCTATATCATCACTTATATAAAATAAAATTTAAATCATATTAATTCAAATATAGAAAAATTTGTGAGCTAATAAAATATTTAATGATTTTTGAGGTGAAAAACGTGTCGTTCAGTGACGAGGTAAAGTATGTTCGAGAAAAACTTCATCTTAGTCAGCAAATGCTTGCCAAAGAATTGGGTATTGCCTTTTCAACGGTAAATCGATGGGAAAACAGTAAGGGCAAACCGCAGTATTCAGCAGTAAAGAAGTTCTATGATTATTGCGCAAAAAACGGAATAGAATTCGATGATTAGTACTGTAAGTCAAGCCAAATTTCTTGCACATCGACTAACAAAAGAAAGTAAGTTTGGCGAAATTGAGAAGTTGATACCCGTTTATTTGAAGTCGGGGATTGAAGTATATCCGCATCAGATTGCTGCGGCGTATTTTGCTGTTTCGAATCCGTTTTCAAAGGGGTTTATTCTCTGTGACGAGGTGGGGCTTGGTAAAGCAATCGAAGCTATGCTTGTGATTGCGCAGTATTACTATTCAGGGCGAAACAAAATAGCGGTGATTGTCCCGCCGCTCCTTATACCGCAATGGCAAAGGCTTATTTCGGACAAGTTCGATTTGTCGTGCAAAGTAGTTGAAAAGGGTATTGAAATAGATGATAATGACGAAATCATTTTAATCAGTTACACGCAGGCGGCAGAAGAGTGGGAGAGCCTCTCAAAAATAAAATGGAATCTTGCCGTGTTTGAAGAAGCGCACAGGCTACGCAAATATTATACGGGAGAAAACCGCACGGCAACAAATCTTTATAACGCTTTTGAAGGCGTGCAGAAACTGTTGCTTACGGCAACGCCGATGCAGGTCAACGTAATGGACTTGTACGGACTTGTCAACTTCATTGACGATAGCGTCTTTACAGACGAGCGGGCGTTTTATAAAAGGTATTATAAAAAACCGGAGAATTACAAAGAACTCCGTGAGCGGCTTATGCCGTTTACCTTCCGAACGCTACGCAATCAGGTGCGCGGTGATGTGAAGTTGCCGGACAGAGTAATTCATACGCAGGAATATGAACTGAACGAAAACGAAAAGAAGTTGCTTGAACTGCTTTCAAAGTATGTGGATAAGCCCAAAAAACTTGCTTTCCCCGATATGGACACCTATGAACTCAATCTGATGCTGTTCAAGTTGTTCTCGTCGAGTATATATGCGCTCAGTAAAACGCTTTCGGGAGTGTTTTTCAGGCTCAACCAAATGGGAAATGCTGAGGCGATTGAAGAAGCCAAAGAGATAAAAATTATGCTTGACCTTGCGACAAGCATTGTAGATACAAGCAAATGGTCAACATTTCTGCGTGGGCTTGAACGGGGATTTGCGGCGATGAAAGAAAAAGGTCAGCCGCAGAAGGTTGTCGTGTTCACAGAAAACAGGCAGACGCAGGAGTACATATTTAAGCAACTTGGCAAGTACACGAAATACAAGACAACACTCTTTGAAGATGAGAGTAGCATAGAGGCATGGCAAAAGCGCGGCAATATTCTGATTGCGACGGACAGTGCTTGTGAGAGTTTCAATATGCAGTTTTGTTCGTTCATCATCAATTACGATTTGCCATGGAACGTGCAGAAAATAGAACAGAGGATAGGCAGATGTCAGCGTATCGGTCAGGATAATGACGTGTACGTTCTGAATTTCCTTAACAGGGAAAACTATGCAGACGTAAGGTTTTACGAGCTTGTATTCAAGCGCACAACTATGTTCGACGGAATATTGGGTGCAAGCGACGGCGTTATTTCAGACGTTGTTTCGGGCAAAATCGAGGAGACAATGGCAAAAGGTTTTGCCGCAGTCAGATCAAAAGAGGAAATAGAAAAAGAATTCGACGATATACAAGCGGAATATGATAAGGAAGTAAAAGAGAGAAAAGAGCAGACGGACGAGCTTCTGTTTAACACATTCGACGGCAAGATCGTCGAAAAGACAAAGAACTACGCCAATTTATTAAAAGCAGAATGTGCGAAATTCAAAGCGGATTTATGGGATTTCTGCGAATATACGTTCCAAAGATACGGCACCGTTGACAGTGAGAAAAAGACAATTTTTCTTTCACGTAGTGTGTTCAAAAGCGGCAATATTCCCGAAATGAACTTATATTTTGAGGGCGATCATCCGCGCAGCAGTATGATAACGGTGACGAACAGAACGGTAAAAGAAGTTCTTGGCAAATACACTTTGCAGGATACTGTTCAAGAGACAATAGAGTTCGACGGCGGGAACGGAACTTATCCTTCTTGCGGACAAATGGCGCTGTTTACCATTACTTTTTTCGATAAGACAAGCGCGTTTTCAAAGAATGTTTTGATTGGAACGGATGCAGACGGCGCTCCGATAGAAGAGTCTGTTTTGCGTGAAATACTGTCCCTGCCTGTATCGCGTTGTTCTGAAGCAAGCGCGGCAGACTTTGAAGGACTTAAAAAACTCTATGAAGAAAGAAAACCGCAAATAGTTCAAAAGGCAAGAGAAGAGCAGAACGATACGCTCAATTTTGAAATCGGGCGTATCAGACAGCATGCGGAAGATAAAAAGCGCGAGCTTGCCACAGAGTTAGATTCTCTCACGCGGGAAATAGACAGCATGAAGAGGAAGGGTACAACCAAACACGAACAAGCCTTTGTCAACAATCAGAGTGCGGCAGGCTTAAAGGCAAAACTGATGAAACTAAAACAAGATGAGTTCATGACTAAAATGACATTGAACAAGCAAGTTCAGGAAAAGATAGCGGAACTTGAAAAAAGTATAGCGATAACTCTTTATGAGAGAATAGTATTTATGGTACAATTTGCAGTGAGGTGATAGGTGAAAATGAATAAAGACGCTTGTCCTATTTGTGGGAAAAATCATAACATAGTCGATATGGATAAAGGAACGCGTTATGATTGTGAGTCGAATAAACAGTATTATTTGCATGAGTCTATATTTTGTAACACTAATCAGGTGGAGACTGAACGCAGGTTAAATGCAATATACAATTTCGTTGAAACAAAGCCTTATTTACGAAAAAATGGCATGAATTATTATTGGCTTTTTTACTATGATGAAAATAATTATACTGATGATAATGAAAATCAAGTTAATGTATATTTTCTAATGCAGGAATATCCTCTAAATGTTGCAGATAGGATAGATAAGATTTTGCTAAATTTAGCTTATATGTATCCGTCATTATCTGATACTTTTAATACAATATATTTTAATGAAGCAAAATTTAGGCTGCTTTATTGTGAGAGCAAGAATAGGTTGGAAGAAATTAATGGCATTTTTTCTGTTTTGATGGATAGCAAGTATATTGAACTTGTGCCAAATAACAGCAATAACGAGTATGTAAAAGAATGTAGAATAACATTGGCTGGTTGGAAACGTGTAGCTGAATTGAGGAAAACAAACGAATTATCAAAACAAGGTTTTATTGCTATGTCATTTGATCCGCAGGTAAAGTATATAGAAGATTGTTTTAAGAAAGCGATCAGCGAAGCAGGGTATAAACCGCAAATCATAAAGGACAAGGAGCACAACAACTACATAATGCCAGAAATTTTCTATGAGATAAAACAAAGCAGGTTTGTTGTGGTTGATATTACAAAGCCAAACTATGGCGCATATTACGAAGCGGGTTACGCTCAAGCACTCGGAAAAGAAGTTATTGTTTGTTGCAAACAAGAAGTGTTTGATAATCCGGATACAAAGCCTCATTTTGATATAGCTCAAAAGTCGATGATTATTTGGAAAGATGAAGAGGATTTGATAGCAAGACTTAAAAATAGAATTATAGCAACGGTCAATCAGTAAGGAGAATTCAAATGGATAAAATGGACGGAATGACAATGAATATCGAACAGGCGAACGTGGAAAAATTGAGAAAAGTTTTCCCCGAAGTGTTTGCCGACGGCAAAGTGGATTTTGATAAATTGCAGGGACTTTTGGGGCATTATATTGCGGACGATAAGGAGAAATACAGTTTTTCCTGGAAGGGAAAGGCAGACAGCCTGCGTCTTGCGCAAAAGAGGAGCACGGGAACGCTCCGTCCTTGTAAGCAAGAAAGCAAGAATTGGGACACGACGGAAAACCTCTATATCGAGGGCGATAATCTGGAAGTGTTGAAACTTTTGCAGTCGTCCTACCTTAATTCCATTAAAATGATATACATTGATCCTCCTTACAATACGGGCAATGACTTTGTCTATACCGACGACTTTGCGGACGGTATCGCGCACTATAAGGAAGTTACGGGACAAGCCACAAAATCCAATCCTGAAACGGCAGGCAGATACCATACAAATTGGCTGAACATGATGTATCCGCGCCTGAAACTTGCCCGCAACCTTTTGACCGACGACGGTGTTATTTTTATTTCCATTGACGACAATGAGCAGGCAAATTTGAAGAAACTTTGCGATGAGGTTTTTGGAGAGGATAATTTTGTAGCTTGCATTGTATGGGAAAAAAGATTTACGAGAAGTAATAATGCAAGGTTGTTTGCTTCATTAACGGATTATATTCTTGTGTATAGAAAGAGTTCTGTTGTTGACTATTTACGCGCTCCCCGTACTGAAAAATCAGATAGTATATATAGTAATCCAGATAATGATCCTCGTGGAGTATGGACAAGTGTCTCGTATGTTAATCCTGCAACAAAAGAACAACGCCCTAATTTAACCTATCCAATTATAAACCCAATAACAGGGCAAGAAGTAAATCATCCAACAAATGCATGGAAGTACGAATATGAAAGGCATTTAATTCATGTTAAAGAAAATCGTTTGTATTGGGGAGCAAATGGTGAAAATACATATCCTAGACTCAAAAAATTTCTATGTGAGGTTGAGGATGGTATGGTGCCGGTGAACTTGTGGAAGCGAGAAGATGTGGGAACAACAGACGCTGCCAGTAAAGAATTATCTATACTAATGGGGGCGAAAATATTTGATTTTCCTAAACCAGTGGATTTAGTGAAATTTATGTCTCAAATTGTAGCTTCCGACAAGGATTCCATCATTCTTGACTTTTTCAGTGGTTCGGCGACAACGGCGCATGCAGTTATGCAGTTAAACGCAGAGGACGGCGGACATCGTAGATTTATTTGTGTTCAGCTCCCTGAAAAAACGGACGAACAGAGCGAGGCATACAAGGCAGGATATAAGACGATTTGTGAGATCGGCAAAGAGCGTATCCGCAGAGCAGGGGAGAAAATAAAGGAAGAAAATAAGGATAAGGAAGGCATTGAAAATTTAGATATCGGTTTCAAGGTGTTCAAGCTCGACAGCAGCAACCTTGTCAAGTGGGACAATACGCCTACAACGGACGAAGAAGAAGTGAAAAAGCGTATTCAGCAGAGCCTTTTCTATCTTGTAGAGGGTAGAGAGGATCTCGACCTTGTGTATGAGATAATGCTCAAATACGGCTTGTCCTTAACCTTACCCGTAGAGGAACGTAAATTTGACGGCATAACCGCGTACATTATCAATCACCCCGACTACAAGGTGCTTGTATGCCTTGCGCCCAATATCAACCTTTCCGCAGTAGAGGAAATGGACAAAGAGACGATCGGAACGTACATTTTTGCCGACCGTTGCTTTGCCGACGCCAATATTCTTTCCAACACTGAAGAAATTCTCAAAAAGAAAGATAAGGAAATGAGGCTGTTTTAATTATGAACGAAAAAAATCAAGATAATATCTTTCGATATTTGTCGGACAATGATATTGAAGAAGTGCGTAAAAGTGTAAAAAAAGCAAACGATATAAGAAATAAAGAGATAATAAATAATAAAGGAATAGTTATCTATCTTGATGTTTTAGGTTGGAGAAACTTATGGGGGAGAGATAAAAAAGCATTAAATAAATTAGCTTTTCTATTGCAAGATTTAATCACAATAAATGTGGGATTGATTAAAGCAATTGAAAAGCAAAGTGAAGAAAAATTTGCTGAGTTTGAATATAATAAAGAACTTTCATCTATAGAACTTATTGGGGCGGCTGATACAATAGCAATTTTTATCAAAGATTACTATAGCCTAGCATTTACAAGAGCTTACGTTTTAATAAATAGCATTATTCAAGAAGGAGCAAAGCAAGGTATTTTTTTTCGAGGAGCGTTATCTTATGGTGAATACTCGCTGATAAAAAATTCTAGTTTTTATATGGGGCAAGCAGTTAATGAGGTCGCTCATTGGTATGAATTGTGTGATTGGGTTGGCGTGATTATGACACCATCAGCGGCAAAAAGGTATTCTACATTGAATTGCATATTAAAAGCAACTGATCCAAAATATACATGTAAATCATATATAAAATATTCGGACATTCCTTTTAAAAATACAAATGACTCATTTGAAAGCTATGCCGTTAATTGTTTTTATAAAAATGAAGATATTTTTAAATACAGGGAAGCGTTAGCGCAAGAAAAAGATAGACTTGAAAAGTCAAAGTCCGATGTGAGCATAATAAAGAAATATGAGAATACGCTTAACTTTTATAGCTACGTGAAAAAGAATGGATTATTATTATGAAACTAAAATTTAAGAAACAACAATTTCAATCGGATGCCGTGGCGGCAGTAGTGGATTTATTCAAAGGGCAGGCTTCAAGCGTGTCGCCCTTTACCGTGGGCAAATTGGATATTATCGACTATGCGCAGGATTCCGTATTCGGTTATGGCAATACTCTCACGCTTACGGCGGAGGAAATTACCCGCAACCTTCATGAGGTGCAACAGCGTAATTTGTTGCCGCTTACCGAGCCTGAACAGCTCCGCTTCAACATCGAGATGGAAACGGGTACGGGCAAAACTTTCGTTTACACAAAGACCATCTACGAACTCAATAAGCGTTACGGCTTTAATAAGTTTGTCATTCTTGTGCCGAGTGTGGCTATCCGTGAGGGCGCATATAAGTCATTGCAGATAACGGAAGAGTATTTCCGTCAGGAATTTGACGGCAAGCGCGCACATTTCTTCATTTATGACTCCAAAAAGCGCAATGAAGTGCGTGATTTTGCACTTTCCACCAACCTTGAAATTATGATCGTCAATATCGACGCGATCAAAAAGGACGAAAATCTTTTCAATCAGGAAAGCGATAAAATGGACAAGACTGCCCGTGAATTTATGGCGCAGTGTCGTCCTATTCTCATCATCGACGAGCCGCAGAGCATCGACAACACGGAAAAGTCGAGAAAAGCGATTGAAAACCTCAACCCCCTGTGTGAACTTCGTTATTCGGCGACACACAAGCAGGTGTTCAATACCGTGTACCGCTTAACGCCCGTGGACGCATATCAGATGAATATCGTCAAGCAGATATGCGTTGCCAATCAGTCTCTTATGGACGACTTCAACAAGCCGTATATCAGACTTCTGGAAGTGGGCAAAAAGTCCTCTTTCTATGCGAAAGTGGAGATAGACGTAAAGAGCAAAGCGACGGGTATCGTGAAACGCGAGGTAAAGACGGTAAAGCAGGGCGACAGCCTATTTGCTATCACGGGCAGAGAGATTTACGAGGGATACGATATTGCCGGTATCGATTGTTCGAAAGGTTGGGAGCAGATAGAGTTTGCCAATACCGAAGTTCTTGCGCTCCATAAGGCGATCGGTGCCGTGGACGAGATGACGTTCAAGCGTGAACAGATCAAGCGCACGATAGAGATTCATCTTGAAAAGGAAAAGAGGTATTTGAGCCGCGGCATAAAGGTGTTGTCGCTGTTCTTTATTGACGAAGTATCCAAGTACCGCGATTACGAGCAGGAGGACGGCAAGGGCATTTATGCGAAAATGTTCGAGGAGCTGTATGCGGAATTGATCGAACAGCCGCGTTTTGCCGCAGTAAAAGAATTTTACAAGCAGTCGGCAAGCGAGGTACATAACGGCTATTTCTCTTGCGATAAAAAGGGCAGAGTAAAAGATACCAAGGGCGACACTGCGGACGATTACAGCACCTATAATACAATTATGAAAGACAAAGAGTGGCTGCTTTCCTTTGATTGTCCGCTCCGCTTTATCTTCTCACACTCCGCGCTCAAAGAAGGGTGGGACAACCCGAACGTGTTCCAGATATGCACGCTCATCGAAAATAAGACGGTATTCACTTGCCGTCAGAAAATCGGCAGAGGTTTGCGCCTTTGCGTAGACCAGAGCGGCGAGCGCATTGACGATAAAAACGTTAATATTCTGCACGTTATCGCGCAGGAATCTTTTGCGGAGTTTGCGGACAAGCTGCAAAAGGAAATCGAGGAACTCGGCGTCAAATTCGGTGTGCTTGACGCGGATATGTTTGTCAATATCTCTTATCAGGATGAAACAGGCACGGAGGCAGTCATTACGATAAAGGATGCGGGAGACATTTTGGAACACTTCCGCAAAAAGAATTACATCGACAGCCAAGGCAAAATCAAAGATACGCTCAAAAATGACCTTGCAAACGGCACGGTCGATCTTCCCGCGCGCTTTGAAGCGGCAAGACAAAGACTTCTCCCGATTATCGGAAAGGCGAACACAAAGGTCAACATCAAGCCCGAACGCAAGCAGGTTTCCGTCAAGAGAAGGGATGAAATGTTTATGAATCCGCTCTTTATGGAACTGTGGGATAAGATGAAGCAAAAGACCATCTACCGCATCAATATGGATATTCAGTATCTGATTGAAAAGAGCGTAAAAGAGATTTCGGAAATGCCAGAGATCCGTAAAAGCCGAATTCTCAAAGAGGTCGCAAGTTTCAATATCAAAAAGAGCGGCGTTGACTATAAAGAGAGTGCAACTTCCACCAGCGAATACGAACAGGAATTGCCGCTCCCCGACGTGGTGCGCATTCTTGCGGATAGCACCAAGCTTCCGAGAAATAACATTGCCCAGATACTCCTTGAATGCGGAAGATTGAAAGATTTTCTCAATAACCCTGAAAAGTTCATAGAGGCGGTTGCTCAAATTATAGATAGGAATAAGACGGAAAGGGCAATTGACGGTATCAAGTATATCAAACTTGACGGTCAGGAATACACCTTCTACGAAGTGTTCAATTTTGACGAGGAAAAGGATATTATAGCCTTTGAAGATATCAATGCGGTTAAGGTGGAGCACTCTGTCTACGACTATGTCATCTATGACAGCGATACAGTTGAAAGGCCTTTTGCCGAAGCACTTGACAGCGATCCGGACGTGAAACTTTTCTTCAAGATACCGCAGAGGTTCAAGATAAGCACGCCGCTATCCAACTATTCACCCGACTGGGCTGTTTATATGGAGAAAGAGGGCGAAAAGAAAATGTATTTCGTTCTTGAAACCAAAGGCACGACTGACGAGCATAAGCTGCGCCCTTCCGAACAACTGAAAATACGTTGCGGCAGAGAGCATTTCAAGGTTCTTGGCAACGAGATAGAATACGAATTTACAAAGGATTGGCAGGAACTGAAACGCAATAAGGTGTAAAGTCACGGTGAAAGGACAGCAGAATAAAACTATTCGGCTGGGTTATTGAATGTCGCGTTGTAACTTAAAATACTTAGATGAAAATGTAATATATAAAAAGATCATAGTACAAATGGAGCTACCGCAATGAGTAGAATTAGTTTTGAGAAGAAAGATAGGCAGCTGATTTTATGTTATGAAACTGAAAGTGATTGGCTAGAAGAAAAATTAGAAGAGGATCAGGATTTTCAAATTTATAAAACATTTTCATTTAGTAAAAAAGATTTGATATCCAAAGATGAAGAGTCGTCAATTTGTTACGACTATAAGTTTGTCCTCGGTGAAAAAGATCAAAATTATTTTAGAATTGATAAAGAAAAAATTGGCGCTACTTTTGATTTGTACATTGATGCGTCTTTGTCAATAGATCAATCCTGGTTTGTGACTTCATCTTCAAAAAGATCCAAATATCAAGATAAAACAGGAGAAGAAAAATCTTCATCCATTTACGGAAACATTTTGTATGCTTTCAAAAATTTTTATAAACATGATAAATTGTTTATTGATATTGATTCAGAAAGCACTTTTAAAGATGATGGACTTCATATAACGCAGTCTACCTATAAGGATTTTGTAAAAATATTCCCCACAGCAACAAATGTAAAATATCAAACTTTGTCTATCTTTACAAAACTATTAAAAAGTGAACTTGATGTGGTAGATTATGAAGAAATATACAGTAGATATAAATCAAGAGAAATAAGTGTGCGGAATAAAGAGGATATAAAGACAGAAGAGATTTGTAAACAAGAAAAAGTTAAGTATATATACGCAAAAGATCAGTTATTAAAAAGTTTAGAAAGAAGTGCAGCGGGTGAGTTTATTCATGAGGATGAGTTTTCTAAACTTATTGCTCAAATCTTTTGTTTTCTTAATCCGAAATATGTAAAAATACAGACAAAGTTAAATATTTCAGATTACACTGGTGCGCGAGCTAATTGTCAAGCGGATTTGTCTTTGATAGATTGTGAGGGGAATATTGATTTAATCGAAGTAAAGTCGCCACAAGCTTATCCAAATTTATTTCGTAAAAGACAATATAGGAATCATTATGTTCCAAGCGGTGAATTGAGTGGCGCAATAAATCAGTTGGAGCAATATTTAAAATGTTTAACAAAAATGACAACGGAAGAAATATCGAATAAAAATCCTGCTCTCCAGAACGAAATGGGAGAAATAAAACTAAAAGCTGTCCATCCCAAGGGATATATTATTTTTGGAAGAGATGCGGCATCTTTTAATGGAGATAATATTAATCAAAAGAAGCTTGATTTTGAACTTATTAAAAATACATACAAAGATGTTGTCGATATAATTACTTTTGATGAGCTTGTACAGAGATTTGATAGAATAATTTCTTTTTTGTAAAAATCTTTACGGGTTAATAAGATTAACAGTATTTCTTTTACTATTATAGCATAATGAACAGTTCTTACAGAATCATTTCCATAGAAGCTTGTGACATATACGGGCAAGAACAGGAAAACGGCGTGGCTATCGGGTATAAAATGCCCGAAAGTAAAAGCGACGCCTATTTTCGCTTGTTTAAAATCTACTTGGATAATTCTCTAGATCTCATAGAGCTTGAAAAGGCGTATAAGCGCATTTGTCGTAAAAAGTTTTCTTTTCAAGATAAGAATGAAAATGAATATACTCTTGCTGTAATTAACTTGAAGTTTAACTATACATACAAATCCCAAGAGGGAAACCTTATAAAAATGAAAGATTTGCGTGAACACTTTTACGAAAACGGTTTCCATTTGGACGGTATTCACTATGTTAGATACAAACGGAGTGCCGGTAGTTCGCGCGAAGGCAAATGTCTTTTTATTGACGAACGCCTGCAACGCGCCATGAGTAAATGGAGCGAGTGCGGCTTGAAACCGCAAAAAGACCTTGCTTCGTGGGAATCATATAAGGCACTGTCGCTCAGCAGTATCAAAGGCACGGTGGAGATACCTCTTGACGGCATTCTCTTTGTTCCCGATTATAAAAGCGTGTTTCAAGAGGAAGTCGTATCGGTGGAGATCGAGGACGGAAAGCTCTCAGCAAAGACGAAACAGACGCAAATTACCAACGACATTTGGGACGGAGAAAGCCTGTTGGATGAGAGTATTTTTGAAAAATACTATGCGGACAGGCACATGCTGCTCCTTCGGGGCAAGTTCTTCAAATCGTGCGCCTTCCGTACTAGATTACAGAAATGGTTCAAAGATAAAAATATTACGTTAGAGTCATTGAAAGCTCGAGGTTTTGTCACGCTTGCCGAGGACATACATCAGATTGTCATGGTGACGACGCCGAACAGCCTGAAATATCTCAAATTCGCGGGCGGATTGGCTGAGAAAAATATCCGAAAATGGGCGGCTCATACGGACAGCACATTCGGGGTGGTTAAATATGATAAGAGTACACGCTTCTTCCACGGAAAGATGGTACAGAGCAGTTATCAGCTTATAAATACCCTTTCATTATCCCAAGAGGAAGTCAGACATTTATTACAGCCGAGTATTGATTATATCTCTCTTTTGCGCAGGGATGTTGACTTTATGCGCTATCACTTCACAGACGCCTTTGCCCGTGAAAAAGACGGCGAAGAAGAATACTGTGACGGACTTGCGGAACGTGCGGATGTTATCTTTACGCTCATGCACCAATATCCGCATTTCGATGAAACGGAACTGTATGCCAATTTTCGTGACGACGTCGTGCGCAGTTTAAAGGAGCGGTTAAAGCGCGGGCATATTTTGTTAAACGGTACGAATGCCACTCTTTTCGGAAACGGCACGGAACTTTTAAAGTATCTTGCGAGCGAAGACATTACAAGCGAATTAAAGCCCGGGCAGATCCGCTGTGAACGCTTTGGAAATGGGACGAAATTGCTGTGCGCGCGTTCTCCGCATATCACGATGGGAAACTTATATTGTGTGGAAAACGCTCTCAGCGGTGGGATATGGGATTACTTTGACCTAGGCGAAAACATTGTCTGTGTAAATTCTATCGGAGAAAATATCCAGCAGCGGCTCAACGGCTGTGATTATGATTCGGATACGATGCTGATAACGGATGACAAGCTGTTGGTAAACGCGGCCGCGCGATATAAGGATTTTTTCAAAGTTCCCGTGTGCAACATCAAAGCAGAGGAAAAGACGGAACAGACGCTCTCTAAACTCGACCATGATACAAGCATCAATAAGATCGGGGAAATCGTCAACCTGTCGCAAAAGCTCAACAGTATTTTGTGGGATGAACTACATAAGAGCGCAGAGAAGGGAAAGATACTCTCAATTTACGAGGACATCTGCAAGCTTGCGGTTCTTTCGGGATTGGAGATCGACAAGGCAAAACGCAGCTTTGAAAATATTTCCGTAAGCAAGGAACTTACCATGTTGCGGAAGAAGTATCAGCGTCCTTCTCCGAATTTCTTTGCAGAGATTGACGAGAGTAGAAGTAAACAGCACGCCTTTTATCATACGGCGATGGATGATCTGTATGCGCTTGTGAATAAAGTGCATTTCCGAAAAGGCAGAGAGCAATACGGTGACTATCTCCCGATTTCGTCAAGTTTAGCGTATGATGTGGGTTCAGGGAACGCTACGGAATACAGGCATAAAGATAAAATCGTACAAATCATAGACGAGAGCAAGGCGGCAATCAATCGCTTGTATTTGTCGATACGGACAGCGGATGAACAGGAACGGGAAGTCCTTTATGAGCAAATAACGGATATAAAGGCAGAGCGAGATCAGCAGGTTGCTAAATGGCTGACGAATGAAAACGTATTGATCCTCGTGCTGCGCCACTACGAGAAGAACAGCGCGGCAGATTGGCGCATTTATGCGGCGTTTATCAATCACCCGATATTCTCGGAACTGTTATGGGAATTATATGACGGAACAGCGAAAGAAGTAACGGAAGACGAGAACGGAGAATATAGTTTGTACGGAAGAAACTTCGCAAAAAAGTACAAAAAAATGAGAATGAAGTAATCTTCGGTTTGAATGATTGTGCCACAGTAGTTAGAACAAGAAGTAGAATAAAGCGGAGAATACACTGTTTTTTAAGGGAAAACAGCCGTAAATTTGTGGCATTTTCATACCAACGGAAAACAGCTCTAATCAGCGTAATAGGAAGCATCTGAACAAGGTGAAGTTCCGAGCCCGACCGTGAACAAAGGTCGGGCTTTTGCATTGCTCGAACAGTGCGGGGCAGAAGGGTACCCGAACAGGCTACTCAGAAAAAGAATAACGAGGAGGTGATAGTAGGAGCAAACAAGGCAAGCCGATGAGCCATAATCGTCGGCAAAAAAATGAAGGAGGGAAAAGAATGGAACAATTTACATTTTATGAATGGTATGCAGACATTCTGCAAAGTATGGACGACATAAGCGCGGGAAAACTGGCAAATTGTATTTGCGCGTATGAGTTTGAAGACAGAGAACCTATGGAGCAGTTATCTGACAAAGAGGATTTTTATTGGAGCAATATCGCAGGTATTTTGAAAGAAGTCAAGGAAACGGAAAGTATCGGGAAGATACCGAAGAAGTATAATCTGCAATCCAAGCATTTTACGTTTTACGAAACGTATTACAAAGCAATGAAGCTGATGAATATAAAGAAGCAAGGGATATTTGTCAAGGCAATTTGTGCGTATATGTTTGGAAACGAAGAACCGAAGTTTGAGGATGGGACGATGCAGGGATACTTTACTTTGTGCAAACGGAAGATGGATATTTCCAAGAAACGCAAGAGAAGCGGGCGAAGGGGCGGCGCGAAGAAAAAGAAAATTTGTGCAGCACCTTTGACGGAGGAAACTGTATCTGAAGTGCAACGAACGGAAATGGTTGTTTCATCGAAAATACAGACATATGAGGATTTTCGCAACGCATATCCCCATATAGAAGGCAGTCTGTTCGGAAGTGCGGAGCGGTATAAAACGGACTTGGATTGGGGTGATGTTGCAGCAAAGTATGATGCGGATGAGGAGCTAAAAAATGTACGAAATATTTTTCAATTGGTGCGTAGATACGAGCAAAAATACAGTGAAAAATGGTAAGCAAAATAATCGAGTAGGTGGTAGCAAATGAGGGATAATTTGTAGCAGGATAAGAAAAACGCATTTTGCTGTTGCACTTTGCGTTTTTGCTTTCCGATGCGGGAAACCCGCTATCGGTTTGCCTGCGGCAAATAAAAAGCAAATTGACATGTAAAAATGAAACAAAAGGAGGAAAAGTCATAAGTAATCAACCGATCATATTTAACATTACATATACGCCGTGGAAGTTAAAGAGTAACGCAACGCCGGAAGAACGAAAGAAGTTTGAACGGGAACGCCCTTATTATGAAATGAGCGACGGCGGCAACAACATTTACAAGTATATGACCGCCGACCGCAAGCTGAACGGCGAGAATTCAAAGTCGGAAATGCGCGACATGATTTCGTACTTTGAAAAATCCACAGGTGTGTTCAACGGAGACGGATTCATCTCGCAAGAGGAACTCAAAGAAATACAGGAGCGGTCAAAGGCGGACAAGATATTGTGGCACGGGTTTATCTCTCTTAACGAGGAGATGAGCCGCAAAATCGATATGCCTGAAAAATGTATGCGACTTGTAAAGCGAACATTCGGAGAATTCTTTCGGGATATGGGGCTTGATCCGAAGAATATGGATTTGATATGTTCACTGCACAAGGATAAGCCGCATCATCTACATATACATTTTTGGTTTGCCGAGAAAGAGCCGAAGTGCAAGTACAGGAAAAAAGAGCTCGAATACCGACACAAGGGAAAAATTGAGAAAGCGGTGATAGACCGTATGCACGTTCGGCTGAACGTTTTTATAAAGGAAAGGACGGACAAGACGTATATGACGCGCGACGAGGCTTTGCGTGAATTAAAAAGGATAACCTTTCCCAAGAGCATTGTAAGCGAAGATGAGGTGCGGAAGAAATTGATCTCACTTGCCAAAGCGATACCGAAGGACGCAAGTTTTTTCTATAGTAAAAAGGATATGTTGCCGTATCGGGAGCAGATCGATAAAACGGTAAACAAACTGTTGCTCTATGATATACGGGCAAGGAAAGCGGATAGAAAATTTTATGAGCGGCTTTCGGGTTTGCGGCGTAAGATAGACGAACTTTGCGAACCGACAAAGAGCGGCAACCATTATTCCATTGATCCACAGAACATAACGCTCATACAAGAATTGGAAGAAGATTATAAAAGGCGGCAAGGCAACATCGTATTGCGTGCAGTCAAGAATATTAAACCAGAAATTTTTGAGCGGAAGTATAGGCACAAGGTCAATGACAATCGCCTGAAACGAAACCTTGCCATTTCGCACCGAAAGGTGGGTAAGCTCATCGGCGGTTTTTTGGCATCTTTCGGAGAGGAGAGCGAGTATTTGAGCCGGGACTATACCGACCGCCTGCAAGAGATCGAAGAGGAAATGGAGGCAGAACGCGAACGTCAAGAAGCGCAGGAAGCGAGAGCAAGTCGATACAACTACTGTAAGGAGTAAATTTTCTCTGTTATCCTTGACTTTAGGGAAATGGAAGTGTATAATATTGTATATATACGATAATCATTTTCGGAGGGATAAAGTGGTAACGAGAAAGGAAGATACTCCGCAGAGAGTGGCGAATCGCAAATACGAGGCAAAGAATAAAGAGAAGCGGCAGGCGGCGAGCGGCAATTTTCAGACGATGATACCGCGCGACCTGTTTGACGAAATCAATGCGTTTTTAAAGGAACGCAACATGAGCAAGGTGGATTTCATAAAGAAGGCATACGAGTTCATGAAAACACACGGAACACATTAAGTGCTTAACACACCCGTAATATCGGGAAAAAAGAAAGGGGAAAATTGTGTGATAGGGCAAACCGCATTCATCTTTCCGTGATGGAGTGCGGAAGGTAAGGAAAAGTAAGAGTTGAGTAAAGGAATGGCAGCGTAACGGAGAGTAGTCGGTAAATAAGAAAAGTATGTAAGAGCCTATGACGGCGTAAAAAGATAAGATAAAAATCCCACGCGCTGCGACCTACGCAAAACACAAAATTAAAAGGAGATTTGAAAGAACAAAAAAATAAAAATAACAGAGTGGAAGTAGTAATGATCGACGGAATGGCGTACAGGGTAGTTGTTGAGGAAAACAATTTTGCAACGCAAACGCCTTACGACGCGATAAGTCGGTTAATACACAACAACAGAGAACGAATTTGCTGTTTGGGACCTGACGGAGGTATGTAAGTATGTTGGGAACACAAACGGTAGTAATCAGAAATAAAAATACTGGAGGTGAGAAGATAACAGCGCTTTACTGTCGTCTTAGCCGCGACGATGAACTCAGCGGCGACAGCAACAGTATCGTACACCAAAAGGAAATTCTATCGGCTTATGCGGAAAAGTACGGTCTTGGAAACACACGGTTCTATGTGGACGACGGATATAGCGGTACAAATTTCAATCGCCCTGATTTTCTGAAAATGATGGATGACGTGAATAGCGGACTTGTAGGAACGATCATTGTCAAAGATATGTCTCGCTTCGGCAGGGATTATATCATGGTCGGGTATTATACAGAGATCATGCTGCCGCAGATGGATATTCGCTTTATAGCTGTCAATGACAACGTGGACAGTGAAAATCAGGCAGACAATGATTTTACTCCTTTTCGGAACATCATCAACGAGTGGTATGCCAAGGACACGAGCAAGAAGATTCGCAGTGTGCTTAAAGCGAAGGGAAATTCGGGAAAGCACTTGAGCGTGATTCCACCGTTCGGGTATAAGAAGGATCCGAACGATAAAGAGAAGTGGATCATAGACGAAGATGCCGCACAAATCGTCAGGAAGATATATCGATTGTATCTTGACGGAAACACTATGGGCGGTATCGCAAGAAAACTCACCGCGGAGGGGATAGAGACGCCCAAACTGTATGCCGAAAACAGAGGGATTAAGCATTACAAAGCGGCAACCTATCCTGAGATATGGAGCAGAATTTCCGTAGAGTATATTCTTTCTAATTATGAGTACACGGGCAGTACGGTAAATTTCAAGACAAAGCGCAAATCGTTTAAGAACAAGAAACAATGGATACAAAGTAAAGAGGATTGGGCGGTCTTTGAAGGAACGCAGGAGGCAATTATAGATAAAGAAACTTTCGAAACGGTACAGAAAATGCGCGGAACGAAACGAGCATACACGAAGTTCAATGAAGTCAATATCTTTTCCGGACTTTTATATTGTGCGGATTGCGGCGGAAGGATGACTATACGCCGCAGAAAGGAAGACAGGAGAAAGGATGCCTTTATCTGTTCAACGTATCGCAAAAAGAAGAAAAATCTTTGCACCGAACACGCTATTAAGGTAAGCGCTCTTGAACAGATTGTTTTACAGGATATTCGCAAAGTCTGTGCTTATGTTAAACGGTATGAGCGTGAATTTGTTGAAGAGTTTCGCAAATGTTCCGTGAAAGAAAGTGCAAAGCTGCAATCGGTGGCAAAAAGTGAGCTGAATAAGGCGGAAAGCAGGCTTTCAGAAATAGAGAAAATTATTGTAAAACTATATGAAGAAAAAGTCTGTGGAACAATGCCTGAAGAGCGGTTTGAACTTCTTGCCAAGAACTATGAAATCGAACAAGCAGAGCTCAAACAAAAGGTAGTGGAGTTAAAAGCGGTTCTTTCGGCAAAAGAGGAGAGCGACAGCGGTCTTGCAAAGTTTGTTCTACTGGTGCGAAGTTATACGGAAGTAAAGGAACTGACGCCCGAAATTCTGAACAGTTTTATAGATAAGATTTACATAGGAAAGCCCGAAAGGATAGACGGAAGGAGAGTACAGGAAGTAAAGATTATCTATAAGCTGGTAGGCGCGGTAAAAATACCGCAGTAGCAAAAGATTACCCTTGGGGATAATAAAAATCCCCAAGGATAATTAGCACACACAAAATGGAATTGCAAGTATCACATTGTATTTGCGCCGAAATACCGCAGAGAGGTATTTTTTGCAGAAAAAAGATTAGAGATAAGGGAGATATTGCGGAAGCTGTGTGCATGGAAAGGAGTAGAAGTAATAGAGGGCGAGATATGTCCGGATCACATACATATGCCGGTAAGTATCCCGCCCAAAATGAGCGTTTCGGGATTTATGGGATATTTGAAGGGAAAGAGTAGCCTGATGATATTTCAAAAATGGGGAAATATGAAGTTTGCATACCGAAATCGCGAATTTTGGTGCAAGGGATACTATGTGGATACTGTCACATATTTTTATGGACAGTTCATTATTAATGTTTAGATAAAAAGTAAATGAAGGTATTCATTTGAATACTACCTTTTTCCTATAGATGTTTTTAGGTTGAGGGTAATACCCCCTATCACTCTTGCTGTATATTTCGGTATTTTTTTCGTTTTATAAAATTATTAGTACTTGTTAGTATATATTCTCTATTAATCTTAATAATTCAAATTGCATTTTTAATCTTCTTATGATAAAATAATTAAAATGGATATGGAGGTTCCTATGGATAAAGAAGAAAAGTGGGTGTCTATGGAAGAAATATGTGAACATCTTGGGTGTAGCAGAGATACTGTAAAAAAGATGATTCGGACACAGAATCTTCCTGCATATAAAATAGATAGAAAATGGAAATTTAAAATTAGCGAAGTAGACTCGTGGATGCGAAACAACAATCGAGTTACCGATGCGGAATAACGAGGTATATTATGATAAAAACAATTGACTTATTTGCTGGAGCAGGCGGGTTAAGTTATGGTTTTCTTATGACTGGCAAATATCAACTTGTTGCTGCCGCGGAGATTAATAAAAAAGCTCAAGAAACTTATAAGATCAATATCGCTAAGGATAATGATAATTTTGAATTTATAGATGATGTAGTAGGCTATGATTTTAGCGCCTTAAACGATCGGCTTGGATCTTCCATCGACGTAGTAATCGGGGGACCTCCGTGTCAAGGTTTTTCAAATGCCAATCGCCAAAAAAACCATCTAATCAGCATGAACAATAGCTTAGTAAAAGAATTTTTTAGAGCTATCCGACAAATCAAGCCAAAAGCCTTCGTGATGGAAAATGTCAGTATGCTTGAATCGGATACTCATAGGTTCTATGAATCCTACAAAGATAATGATGAGATAGATGCGCTTATTTCCAAAGGATATCACATACCAAAACGAAAAGATATTTTATTGCTCTCTAAAACCACTTATGAGGGTATTGATATGCGTATATTACCTGAATCAGATTTAAGCGTGCTACGTATTCCAAATCGACTTACACATCTTTTGAATGTACTGAAAAAGGACATTGGAAATACAAGGCGATTGCCAAACTTTCTTTCTAAAAATACGCTTACCATTAAAACTCAAATTGAGTCCTATATAAGCAGTGCTACAAAAATTAATTCAGAGTTGAAACAACAATTGTGTAATAGGCTTACTAAAATAAAACTTGGGATAGAAGACCAGCATCCTGAGGAAGTAATCGAGGATTTAGATTACATAGTAGGTTTGCAAAAGCTAATAGAATCCATTACGGAGATATCTGAAAATGAATTGATAGGGCAATATGAATTCTCTGAAGAAGAGGGTTTGCGCTTTATAGTGAATTCATACTCTGTTATTGATTATGTAAATGCAATACTTGGAGATGAGTATATTCAAAGAGGTGACGTGTTAAATGCAGAATGGTTCGGTGTGCCTCAGGAGCGGCGTAGATATATCATTGTCGGTATAAGGCGGGACATATATATTAAAAAAGGTATTGAATTAGTCTTGCCGAATACGTCAACTGTGAAGAGTGTCCCAACGGTCGGGGATGCAATATTAGATCTTGTGCCATATGAAGTCGGATATGAGCCCACTTATGCTCCCCTTCCTTATATTCAACAAAGTGATATAAGTGATTATGCGCTTTGTATGCGTAACGGTAGCAGTTTTGTCAAAAACCATATTACAACAAAAACGACAGCAAAAGCAATGGAGCGTTTTAAAAAAATCAAGCAAGGGAAGAATTTTCACAGTTTAAGCCTTGAAGACAAAGATACTTATTCGAAGCCTGAAAGGACGCAGAATACAATTTATTTACGACTTGACCCCAATAAACCAAGTGGAACAGTCGTTAATGTTCGTAAATCAATGTGGATACATCCAATTCTTGATAGAGCTATAACTGTACGAGAGGCGGCAAGACTTCAATCATTTCCAGATTCTTTTGAATTTAATGGAACAAAGGACTCGCAATACCAACAAGTTGGGAATGCTGTGCCACCACTTTTGGCAAAAGGAATTGCTGCTTTGCTTTTAGAATATTTAATTTGATGAAATATTATTATAAAAAATCTGCGAATATTTTAAGAATATTTCGCAGATTTTTTATCCAGATATGTCTATCTAATTGCAATATATGCAAAATATTTAAAATATAATAAAAATATTTCAAAAATATTATTGACATATTTCTTTTTGTATAGTATACTGATGGTGAAATACAAAAATGGAGGGTTATCTATGAGTAAAGAACAAGAAACAAAACGTGAAAAATTTGTAAGACTTGCAGAGGCTCGTACAAATAAGATAATCGATATGCTTCAACTCCTTGGAAATTGCTCGAATGTAAGTGCCTATGATTATACGCAACAAGATGTCGATAAAATTTTTGTAGCGATCGAAACAGAGGTGCGCGAGGCTAAGAAGAAATTTAATAGAATAGAGAGCAAAAAAGGTTCTCGTTTTACTTTGGAATAAGGAGGTATTTTTATGGCTCTTACTCCCATACCGCAGAATTACAGAAATAATGTTGATTGGATTTTAGGCGCATATACAGATGCTGGCGTATCCTTTCCCAATGGTTTTCAAAAAGATGCCATTCAAAATGCTGTTGGGGCGAGAAAAACAAATAAATGGAAAAACTGGAAGTGTGACATTTCTTTGGTTGAAAATGACCACGGACAATATATTGTTGTTGAGGACTCAGGTACTGTTGGGTTGATTGGTAAAAACACACCTGCTGAAGAAATCAATGCGATGATGGCCCAAGGGAAAACACTTCCGGCAGAAGAACGTCTTTCGCGTTTTACCTCTATGTTTAATTCTGGTGGAAATACAACCGGAGGCGGTCTTTTTGGTGCAGGAAAAAGCGTTTATTCGGTTGCCTCTCAAACCTATACCTATTATTTTGATTCTCTTCGTGACGACGGATTATATGTAGCTAATGTTAATAAAAGCGGGCAAGTTAATTCCATTGCTTATGAGGGAGATGAGGCAAAGAAATATATTTTTGAATGTACTGGGTTGTTTGAGAAAAAAACTTGTGGCACACGTATAATAATCGAAAGACCTAAAGAAGAACTGGTTAAATCCATTAATAGTGGTGAAATCATTCCTTTCATTCAAGAATCATGGTGGCTAATAATTCAACGTTTAACTGATGATTCTGCAATTACCGTGAATGGTGTTAAGGTTGATGTTCCTAAAGATGTAAAAGCTGCATCACATTTATTTGAATTAAAAAATCCTGAAACATATATGCCGGGATATAAAGTAAAGCATTTCGGTTTTTACATATGTGATGATGGTAACAATCGATGGAAAGGGATATCTTATTATAGGAAAGGTATGAAAATCGGTGAAATCGATGTTAAAGATATTCCTAAAAAGATTGAGGATAAATTTTGGGGTTATATCGAAGTTGATGAACAGTGGGAGAATGTTTTAGCAGATATCGAGGATAAAGTACATTTTGGTGTCAGTAAGGGCAAAAAAGGTACGGCTACATATCAGTATCTTAAAAACTACTGTAATAATAAAGTCAAGGAAAACCTTATTGAGTGGGGATACATAAAAGATAAAGAAAGCGAAGATAAAAAGTTGAAAGATGAACTACAGCAAATCGCTGAAGATATTCAAGATTTGTTCAACCGTCTTGGCTTTGAGGATTTGGGGAAAGGCCCGAAAAAAGCAGATTTCGATGTTAGGTGGCAGGATGTAGTATATCCCGTTAAAGATTCCGAACGTGTTACATCTGGGGATAAGATAGCTTTTTCGGTCAGAATTAAAAGTTCTTACACTACAGATAAGAGATTTGAATATAAATTATCGGTTATAAATCCGCAAACGGGTGAATTGGTGTCATCGATTGCGAATGATAAAATTACCGTACACTCTAATTCTGTAAAAAAGATAAACTTTACTCATGTAGTTTTAGGGCAAAATTCTGTCCAGTTTGCAGAGAATAGAATTGTTCTTATAGTAAAGGTTATTGGTAGCGGCAAAGAAAAACGAAAAGAACTTCCTTATTTCTTTGATATTGATAAACCTGATAACTCTCGAGAGACAGTCAGTCTTGTGCTTCATGAGTGTATTTTTCCGACACCAAACAGCCGTAGGGTAAATTTTGGTGAAGCGTTAAAAAATATATCATATCAAATTGAGAATAAAAGAAATCATGCGCTTAATTATCGTTTAAATATAAGTATTCATAATGCAAGTGATCCCACGTGTCCAAAAATAATTGACGTTGATTCTTTTACGGGAAGTATTGAGCCATTTGAGGAAATAGTTACTTCGCCTATTGGCATGATAGTATTTGATCAGAAGATTTACGAACCACACTTATTAGAAGGAGTTCTTGAACTTCGTGCAAGGCTTATTGCTAATGCCGATGATCCACAATATGAAAAAGGGGACAAGATAACATACTATAACTATAAGATATTCTTGAATTCTGACGAAAAAAATGGAAAAACAGACTCTTTTGATGTGCAAAGCGTTGTGGCGCCTGAAGATTATAGGCGCTCATGGTATAAGGCCGGAAACGGACGTACAATTACCCTCAATGTAGGGCATGTGGCATATTTGAATGTATCTGATTATCCTGATGTACAACATGATTATATTAGAGAACAGATGCTTAAACAGTATGTTCTTCTCTATCTTGCTGAGGGCAAGTATGATATGTTTGGAGAACAAGGAAAAGATTTTGCAAATCTTGAGCCGCAAGAGGCAGCGGATTGCGTTTTGCAAAAAATCGAAAGTGTCTATTTTCAAAGTTTAAGGTGAAAAGATAATCATGGGACATTTAGTCGCGTTGGATGCCGAAGGACATCTTGTGTATGACGGGTTATTATCTTCAAAAGAAATTGCCACTATAGATGAAATACTTAATGCTCTTAAACAAGAAATTCCCCAAATTGAATCTGATCTTGAAGAAGCATATGGTAAAAGTGTTTTATATAAGTATAATCTTGGTAAATTTCTTGGAGAATTGTTAGCTAAATACAACATATCCGCTTCTGAACGTAGGAAATTTTGGGACGAAATAAAGACATTTGCCACGAAAGAGAATCGTACGAGAAATGAAGGAGCTAATGCTGAAACACGTAGTTTCTATGGGCAGTGCTACAGGTTGTCGCTGATTGATCAAGAGATAGTTGAAAAGCTATCTTGGCGGCAATGGCAGGATATTCTTGACCGAGTAGGTAATAGGGAAGATGCCCGTATATTTGAATGGCTTCGAAGCAAAAAGGAAAAAATTCGAGAAGATGATTGGAGAGAGTTTGAAAAAGGACTACACTTATATCTAAAAAATAAAGATACCTCTGTTTTTTCTGATGCTGAATTGTATGAGATTTATGAGTCGATTCTTAAAATGGGACAGTATTGGAGGATTTCGTTTACACAATTCTCTAAAGATTTTCCTAATAGTGCTAAAATCAAATCTAAAACACGTCGCTCAAAAAAATATCAGTCGTTATGCCTCCAATTAAAACGAGAATTACACAAACCTCTTGATGATGAAATTTTTAAAAAAGCATTTGAATTAGCTATGACATAAAAAACGTATAAGCAGATTAGAAAAGGCGTATAAGTTGAAAAGAAAGAACTTATATGCCTTTTCTTTGGTAATGATGAAAATTTAAACCTTAAAATATCTCTGATTGCGGTTTGTGGGGGTATCGGGATCTGTCATGGCGATGAGCCCTGCTTCCAACGCCGGCTGTATATAATTTTTTCGGAACGTCACGCGTGATTTCAGACCGAGCTTTTCCATCAACTCCACCGCAGACATGGGGTAGGTTTCGATGACGGACATCAACGCCCTGATCTGATTGCTGATATGGCTCTGATGGTTGCGCGTATCCCTTGCAAGCTCCGATACCGCTTTTTTGATAACGCCGAGCATGAACAGGATAAAGCAGTTTGATTTTCCTTCTGCCGTAGAAAGCCCGATCGCGCGGTAATATTCTTCCTGATTATCTTTGATGATACTTTCAATGGGGATCCACTCAAATATCGGCTTCCAGTTTGCAAGCAATGCCGTTTGCCAAAGCCTGCCTGTTCTGCCGTTTCCGTCCATAAAGGGGTGAATGAACTCAAATTCATAGTGGAATATGCTCGAACGAATAAGCATTTGCGTCTTGCTTGTTTTCAGCCAGTCGAAAAGCTGTTCCATCAATCCCTTCACCATATCGTGCGGCGGGGCAACATGAATGACCTTTCCTTGTTCGTTGATGACGCCGACGGATCCAGTGCGCAGTTCACCCGCCCCTTCGACAAGACCGCTCATCATCACGCCGTGCGCCTTCTTCAAATCTTCTAAAGAAAACGGATCAAGTTCTGGTAATATTTTATAGACGGCGAATGCATTCTTTACGGCAAGGATATCGTCCTGCGGGCCTAAAACACGCCTCCCGTTAAGAACATCCGTCACTTGCTCTAAAGAAAGAGTGTTATTTTCAATGGCAAGTGACGATTGAATAGACTTGATACGATTTACTCTGCGCAGGCGCGGCAGCCTTTCCAAATCGTTTACGTTGCTGAGTTTTCCCAGATCTTCCGTGATCTCCGATGTCAATTCCAGCATTTCTTCGGTAATGTCGTAGGGTGGAACATATTTATCCATAAGCGACCTCAAAATCTTACTTATATCTATTATAGCACAGATTTTCAATGCCGTCAATACTTATACGCTTTCTTGATTGCTTTGATGAGTAAAAAATTTATCTGGCACCGTGGCGTGTGCTTGGCATAGACAAGTGCGGCTCGCTGCGCTCGCCGCAGCCAAGCACACGCCACGGAAAAGCAAACAGAGAAATGACCGGAAAACCAAACCGAAAGCGCGGCGGTGCGCGCGTGTCGGTGTTCGGTAAGAACTCCGTCAACCTCTCTTACGGCAACTCGGGATCGAGCGGCGGCGACCTTACGGGCGCGATAGGCCTGCACGAAGGTCTGGAGCGCGCGGGCTTCACGGTCAATCCCACGCTCAAAGAGTTCTATGAGGACGACAGCCGTTCGGGCGCAAAGCGCGCGCCCAACAGCGACGACCTGGACAGCGGCGGCAACCAGCTCATAGCGACCGCGGAGACGCCCGTGTCCAAGTACGGCGACGTCAGGAACAGCTTCGCTGACTATTCGGACGCCGCGATCGTGGTCATCACGCGCATAGGCGGCGAGGGCTTCGACCTGCCGCGCGTCATGACGGGCATGGAAGGCGCCAACTCCGACTCTGACCACTACCTGCAGCTGGACGAGAACGAAACGGAAATGCTGGACATGGTGTGCGAGGAGTTCGACAAAGTCATCGTGCTGCTCAACATCCCCGCGACCATGGAAGCGGGATTCCTGACCGACCCCGACTATTACGCGTACAACGCGAACATAGACGCGGCGATGTACATAGGTTTCCCGGGCAAACAGGGCACGCTGGCGATAGGCGACCTGCTCGCGGGTAAAGCGACGCCTTCCGGACACACGGTGGACGTGTGGGCTAAGAACTTCAAAAACGACCCCACGTTCGTTAACTTCGGCGACAACAACATAACGGACGGCGACAAGTACACTGCGGGCATGTATTACTTCGTGGAGTACGAGGAAAGCATCTATTCGGGCTACCGCTACTACGAAACGCGCGCGGCGAGCTACGACGGCCCCGTGACGGCGCTCAATGAAGAGACGTACGACAACGGGGAAGAGTGGTACGCGGACAACGTGGTGTTCCCCTTCGGCTACGGCCTGTCGTACACGAACTTCACGTGGACGGTGACGGACGCGAGCGAGATCGAGGATCAGACGATAGCCAAGGGCGAAAAGTACTCGGTCACGGTGAACGTGCATAACGACGGCGACGTCGCGGGCAGCGACGTGGTGCAGCTCTACGCGCACGCGCCTTACACCGAAGGCGGGGTGGAGAAAGCCGAAGTGGTGCTGGTGGGCTATGCCAAGACGCCCGTGATACAGCCGGGCGGCGACGAGGAAGTGACGATCGAGTTCGACCCTTACTACCTCGCGTCGTACGACTACTTGGGAGCGAACGCCAACGACCACAAGGGCTATGAGCTGGACGCGGGCGCGTACACGCTGTACGTCGCGGAGGACTCTCACGACCGCAGCCGCGCCATACCGTTCAACTCGCCCGAGATAATATACGACATCGACCCCGTGTCGGAGAACCCCGTTGTGAACCGTTACACGGACAACGAGGACAAGTGGATGGACTCGGACGCGCAGCTGGGTACGCTGCTCACGCGCAGCGACTGGAACGGCACGTGGCCGACGTCGCCCACCGACGAAACGCGTAACGCGCCCGCGGACCTGATCGCGGCGATCACGGACGAAAGCACGAACAACCCCTACGCGGACGAGATGGATACGTGGGAGATGCCGTGGTTCGACGAGGACGTCACCATGCGTTTCCGCGACTTCCTGCCGGCGACGGCTCCCGAAACGCCGACGTACAAGGCGATCGTGCCCTATGGCGACGAGCGCTGGGATACCTTCCTCGATCAGTGCAACGCCGACCTGCTGGCGCGTCTGCTGAACGAAGGCGGCTACCAGACGATAGCGATGGAAGAAGTGGGCGTGCCCTGGACGTACGAATACGACGGCCCGACGGGTTACGTCAACTTCGGTAACGAAGGCGCTGTGTACAACGTGGCGTACTATCCGTGCGAACCCATAGTGGCCGCGACCTGGAACGCCGAGCTGGTGGAAGAGTTCGGCGTGGTGATGGGCGAAGAAGGCATCTGGGGCAACATGGAGAACGCCGGCATGCCTTACACGGGCATCTGGGCGCCCGGCGTGAACCTGCACCGCAGCCCGTTCGGCGGACGTAACGCGGAGTACTTCTCGGAAGATCCCTTCCTCTCGGGCAAGACGGCGGCCGCCGAGATCCGCGGCCTGCAGTCGCGCGGCGTGTTCGCGGGCATCAAGCACTTCGCCGCCAACGAACAGGAAACGCACCGTTCGCGTAACGGCGACCTGTCCTGGCTGTCCGAACAGACGCTGCGCGAGCTGTGCCTGCGTCCCTTCGAGATAGCGGTGAAGGAAGCGGAAGCGCGCGCTCTGATGAGTTCGTTCAACCGCATAGGCACGCGCTGGACGGGCGGCGATTACCGCCTGCTCACCGAGATCCTCCGTGACGAATGGGGATTCCGCGGCCTGGTGGTGTGCGACTTCAACACCAACGCTTACATGAACTCGCGTCAGATGGCGTACGCGGGCGGCGACCTCAACCTCGCCACCACGCCCGTGTCGTGGTGCGACGTGACGGATACTTCCGACACCATCATACTGCGCCAGAACGCCAAGAACATCCTCTATACCTTGGTGAACTCCAATGCGATGAACGGCGACGTCATCGGGTACAATCCCGCGACGTGGCAGGTGCTGGTCGTGGTGATCGACTACGTGCTGGCGGTACTGCTCATCGCGTGGAGCGTGATAGAAGTCATCTACGCACTCAGACATCGTCCCGGCAAGGACGCTCCCAAGGACGGAGCGGACGCCGAGGCGAAATAATTAGCCCCTCCGGATCACGGCCCCTCCCGTGATCGGAACCGTTGCCCCGACGCGCCTCCTTCACGGCGCGTCGGGGTCTTTTTATGCCCCGCGCCGCTCATGCGTCCGTTCACTAATACGGCGAAAATATCGATACATATTATATTAAGAAAAAAGAAAACGCCCGAAGGCATGAAATGCACCCCAAAAGTTAGACAAACTTTAGGAGGTGCATTTTATTATGCAA
>ERZ1106930.102-NODE-102-length-36032-cov-5.050727_pt1 | contig 36032 bp, 29 predicted proteins | sample MGYA00403663_ERZ1106930 | MGnify/ENA primary metagenome ERZ1106930 (study PRJEB35170, sample SAMEA104062438) | human gut metagenome | biome: human gut; feature: human-associated habitat; material: faeces | place: Denmark | collected 2012-06-26 ... | reverse complement strand
TTAAAGAAATACATCTAGATAGAAACACAATTACGCGCGCGGCAATATATGGCATTCTGCCGGGCGTGTCAATTTTAATAAAACTTGCTGACTTCCGCAAAATTTCAGTAACTTATTTATTATATGCGTGTTTTTTATCGCATTGTTTAATACATAACAAACACCTTGCTGTACGTATCAAGGGATTTCGTCAAACGACAAAGAATGGTCTATTACGCTCCTGCCCCCCCATATCGAAAAAGCGATTACCGACTCGGTTATAACCCTCGCTATGAAATTGGCGCTTCAAAGCTTAAAATAACAAATAGAACGGGAAATGTCTTTTCCGTCAAAGTCACCATAGATACTTTCGAGGGTGCGCATAATAACTATTATACCGAGATACTACTATTTATCATAACTCCGTCTTCCGTTCATCTCGATAACTATACCCATATCGACTTTATAAAATGAAAATGCCGCAATTTGTCTTTTCGACAAATTGCGGCATTTTTGGTCGAGGCGACGGGGATCGAACCCACGACCTCAGCGTCCCGAATAAATCCATATCGATTTTTTGCTTGATTTTCAGGGCTTTTCGGTGCCTTTTAGTCCGAAATCGATGTTTTCGGGTGCTCTCGTTCGCACTGTTTCCACGTAGTCCAAACCCGTAGATGGTCAAACATGTGGTCCAATCCCCGCCCAAACAAAACTCACCCGGCGACAAGCAAACCGTTCCCCTCCCCTAATCTTTTCTTCTGCCGTAATATACCATATTCCTGAAAATAGTCAAAAGCCTTTTCTCTGAATGCAAAAACTGATATGCAGTAGACAAAGAAAACGCTCTGCCGAGAAAAGTAGATCAGTCTTATAATATGCTCGATTATCCTTTTCATTTCTATGCGTAAAAAGACAATATTATATTCAAATGCGGTAAAAGGCTTTCAAAAACATACGGATCTATTGAGTAATTCGCAGAGGATATCGATTTAATTCTTTATTGGCACATCCTCTGTTACGGCATTAACGCCCTTTAGAAAGAACGCAGCAATACAAATCAGATACTTTTCAATAAGGAACGTCTTTCATTTAAGATCTTTTATGTTTTTAGCAAATAAAAACATATTTTTTGCATGAAACAAACAATCATCTATGCGACGATACTCAAACCAGACGATGGAATAATATGGTCGAAGCAACGGTGATTCCCAATATCGTCTTTTTAGCAGTTGTGCCCGCGTAATGCATACTGTTATAAATATTTTTTTAACTCGCCTATATTATTATCATCGCCCTACATCGCAAGCAAAAGATATTTATATCCCCTTTCCAACATGATTACGCTGTAATTTCTCTCAATTTGCGCTCCAAGACTCAACCGTCTGTTGCGGCGTAACTAAGTACGCTTAAAGAACGGAAAGTAGCCCCCGACAACGGTGGATAAACGTTATTAGGGGCAAGAAGCAAAAAAGAGTCTGCGCATAGTGAGACAAAACTGATCGGTTCAACCTACTGCGAAAACTCCTTCTCCGTTCAAATGCAGTATTCAGTTTCCCGGCAGTTAAAATATTCCATTATACATACTTCTGCCCCCCCGCATTTGCTCGTTTTTATATGACTTCCGTCTTTTAGGCTTTAATGGGCACTTTATATATTCTAATCATACACAATTTATACCCGAATATTTTGTCTGTTTTTGGCGCGGAATTACAAGAAAGGTAAAAAAGGAAGCACCTTGCGGTACTTCCCTTAAAAGTTTATTTATTATTTTGATGAATTGAACGGAATTGCAACTGTTTTTCCATCTTCAATTTCTATAAAAATTCTTCTACGACAGTTCTCACATTTGACAATGGTATTTTTAACAAGCTCCCCTTGTAATAGCACTTTGGAACAATGCGGACAACATACATATAGGCGTTTGCTTTTAATGTCTTTTGTATTGTCCATATTGTACTCCTTATTTTAATACCAATCGTGTTTTTCGCCTCTGTCAAGAACGGAGATTCGAGCTATTTCTTCGTCCGTCAACGAGAAATGAAAAACAGAGATGTTTTCTTCTATATGGTCGGGATTGCTTGAACCGGGAATTGCCACCACGCCGCGCTGTAAATGCCAACGAAGAATGACCTGTGCGGAAGTTACGTTATGCGCCAGCGCAATTTCTACAATGGTTTGGTCTGCTAACTGTTCCCCCGTATGACCTCTGCCGCCGAACGGATACCACGCCTGCATTACAATACCGAGTTCGTGCATATATGGTACGACTTCCTGTTCCTGATAGTAGATATGGATTTCATTCTGTATCAACGCAGACATAATATCAATTTGTGCGATAAAGTCGTCTATTTCTTCGATATACCAATTTGAAAGACCGAGAGAAAGTATTTTGCCCTGCTCGACAAACTTTTCCATAGCCTTGTACGCTTTCACGTCGTTTCTGTCGGGATGGTGCAAAAGCATCATATCCACATAACCGATATTCAGTCTGTCCAAACAATCTTGAATTGCCCGTTCGGGGTTTGCCATTTCACTGCCAGGATATATTTTCGTAATGACGAATAAATCTTAACGCTCGATGATCCCGTCGGCGATGGCTTCGCGTATGGCTTCTCCGATTTCTTCTTCGTTGCCGTAAGCGGAAGCGGTATCAATCAATCGCACTCCGCTCTCGATTGCCGCACGGACGGAATTTTTAGCCGTATCTCCGTGAAGAGAATAAGTACCGAGTCCTAAAATCGGCATTTCATAACCGCTGTTAAGCGTAACGGTAGGCGCGTTGCCGTTTGTTCCGCTCTCCAAATCAAACCGCGATACATCGCTTGTAAATCTCAAATTAAGTTCCTCCAACCATTCGGCAATCGCATTTGCGTTTTCGCTGCCCGAAAAGCGTCTGCCGTTTCGCCATTCCGCTCCGCTTGCGAGCGAGTGTAAATTTCTGTCGCTTGAACCGATACCGCTGCTATGCGAAGTGCAGAACGGCACGATTGTCTTTCCCGAAAAATCGTAACTTTCCAAAAAAGTTGAGATAATGCGCGGCGCTTGTCCGTGCCAGATAGGATAACCGATAAAAACAATATCGTATTTGTCCATATTTTTCACGCTGCCGCTGATTTCAGGGCGAGCGGAACTGTCCGCTTGTTCTTGGTCCGCGCGTCCGCCGCTGTAATAGTCCAAATCTTCCGCTGTGTACGGATCGGCGGCTATAATTTCATACAGCGTACCGCCAATTTTATGATTGATTTTTTCTGCGACGCCTTTTGTCGTTCCCGTACAAGAAAAATATGCGATTAACACGTTGCCGTTACCTCCCGTTCCGCCGCTCGGCGGCGTATAGTTCCCGTTTCCGTTGCCTGACGAATTACCGCCGTTTGTGCAAGCGGATAACCCTAAAATTACGCATAACAGCGATAAAAGCATTGCAAAAAACTTTTTCATATATCTTTTTCGACCTCCTCGTTTGTTGCTTCCAACTTGAAAATTACGGAGCGTAACCCGTCGTTGCAACAGGCGATGGCTGTGTAAGGCTCTCTTACCCAATCGTTGAAGAAAAAACCGTTTTTGCCGCCGCCGTTGGCAAGGGCAAATACATACTGATAAATACATCTCCACGCCGTATCGCAAAAGCCGTCGGGCTTTGCCCGTCCCGCATAGAAAACCTGACCTTCTTTCATAATAGCGTTTATCCTTTTTAATCCATATCCTTTTCCCATTCGCGCAGCGTATGGATGCCGATCTCGTCTCCGAGCGCGCTCAATTTTTCCACTTCATCCCGTGTTAAAGAAATTTGCATAGCGGCGTAGGCTTCCTCTACTTGTTCGCACTTGGTTACGCCGATAATCGGCAATGTGCCTTTGGCGATTGCCCAAGCGATTGCAATCTGCGCAGGAGTGGCATTGTAAATTTTTCCGATACCTCTTAACGCTTCAACGAGCGGAGAAAGTTTAGGAAGAATACCGTTATATGCTTCCGCTCTGCCGCTGGATTCGGGGAACGGATGCTGTTCGTCGTATTTTCCCGTAAGCGCACCCTGTTCAAGTACCATATAGGCGTAAAACGCGATGCCGTTTTGTTTGCAGTAGTCTAAAATCCCCGCGTATTCGGAAGAACGGTGCAACAGGCTGTAATGATTTTGCACGGCAGAAACTTTCACCCCCTCTGCGGCAAGAATTTCGTTTGCGCTCTTGATTTGTTCAAGGTTATGGTTAGATACGCCGATGCTCTTAATTTGCCCGCTCTTGGCAAGAGGGATAAGTTCGGGCGTCCATTTTTCAACATTCATAGGGTTATGTATCCAATATACGTCGATAATGTCGGTATGCAAACGCTCTTTACTGCCGTCAAGCATTTTTTGCATAGCGTTCGGTACGTCTTCCGCTATTTGCGGCGTGAATTTCGTGGATATTATCACGTTATCTCGCACGCTGTCTTTTATAAAATTTCCGAGTATTCTTTCGGAAGTGCCTTCTCCGTAAACGGCAGCGGTGTCCCAAAGATTCAAGCCCAATTGCATTGCCTTATCGTAAACGGGTTTCAAATGTTCTTCAAACAGATGATTGCCGAATACTTGGTCGCCGCCGGCTGCGCCTGTTCCCCAAGACCAAGCGCCGAGCGCAATTTTCGGTAAGTTTATATTTTTCATATAATTTCTCTCCTTTATCTGATAAAGTTCGTCCATTCCGTTGTTTCCGCTGTCGGCGTTTCAATACCTGCATTTTTACCTGTCTGAATACACTTTAATATCCAAGCCATATTCTTTCCGATATTGCGCATTGTCTGCATACCTTCTAAATCCTGTATGGTCTGTTCGGGCGTATTGCCGTGTACCATATTCCAATAAGTGGATGAAATAACGGGCATTTGTGCGATACCGAAATATTTTGAAAGAGTATCAAGCGTTGCCGTTGTGCCGCCACGCCTTGCCGATGCGATGACGGCGGCGGGTTTATGCGTAAAGTAATTTCCTGCGGCATAGAACAATCTGTCCATCGCAGAGAGTATTCGCCCCGACGGATGGGCATAGTAAACGGGCGTACCGAATATAAAACCGTCTGCCGTGTTACATTTGTTTATCCATTCATTAACTATATCGTCATCAAATACACAACGACCTTTCCCGTTACAGCCGTTGCAGCCGATACAGTCGCGGATAGGCTTTGCTCCTATTTGCAAAATTTCCGTTTCGATATCTTCGGCATTGAGCGTTTTCGCTATTTCGGAAAGAGCGGTAAAGGTACAGCCGTTTACCTTGTTGCTGCCGTTAAAAAGTAATACTTTCATTGTGTTTATACCTCCAAATATTTACGGTAGAATGCCGCTAATTTATCAAACGGAATGATGTCCGCTCTGTCGTATAAGTCGGTATGCACGGCGTCGGGGATGATTAAAAGTTGCTTATTGTCGCCCGTAAGTTTTGCAAACGCATCCTTTGAAAAATAGCAGGAGTGTGCTTTTTCTCCATGCAAAATAAGAACGGCGGAACGAATTTCGTGGCTGTAATTGTTGATTGTCATATTGACGAACGAAAGCGCACTCGTTACATTCCAACCGTCGTTTGAATTGAGCGACCGTTCCGCATAACCTCGTTCTGTTTTGTAATAGGCATAGTAGTCCTTAAAGTAATCGGGCGCGCCGTCGGGCATAGGATCGGCAACGCCGCCCGCTCTTTTGTAGTCGCCGCTCACAAAGTCAACGCTGCGCTGTGCATTGAGCGCCTTTTTCATTTCATAGCGAGCGTCTGCATTGTCTGCACCGTCAAAATAGCCGTTGGCGTTCACTCTGCACATATCGTACATTGTAGCCGTTACCGTCGCTTTGATACGGATATCCATTGCCGCCGCGTTGAGCGCAAATCCTCCGAAACCGCAAATGCCCAAGATACCGATTTGCTCCGCATTGATGTTATCCTGTACGGAAAGAAAATCGACAGCCGCGCTGAAATCTTCGGTATTGATGTCGGGCGACGCCACGTTACGCACCTGTCCGCCGCTTTCACCGATAAAGGACGGGTCGAACGCAAGCGCCGCAAATCCGCGAGCCGCAAGTTGATTGGCGTAAAAACCCGATGCCTGTTCTTTTACCGCACCGAAAGGACCGCAAACTGCAATGGCTGACAGTTTGCCCGCTATGGTATTCGGTGTATAAAGGTCGCCCGCAAGTTCGATACCGTAGCGATTACGGAATTTGACTTTTGTTCTTGTTACATTGTCGTTAAGTGGAAAAGTATAGCCGTTGTATGCTGATTTTATAGTTTATCATCTCCTTAAACCGATAATTTTTTTATTATTTTTGCAGGATTGCCCGCTACGACGGTATTGTCGGGAACGTCTTTCGTTACCACGCTGCCCGCGCCGACAACCGCGCCGTTTCCAATCGTCACGCCGGGCAGAATGATTGCTCCGCCGCCGATCCATACGTCGTCCTCAATCGTAACGGGCTTGGCAATATTAAATATTTTTGCTTTGCCGTCAGCCGTTTCATAGCACCGCTTGCTTGCATCAAGAGGATGTGTTGCCGTGTAAATTTTTACGTCGGGAGCAATTAGAACGCGGCTGCCTATCGTGATTGTCCCCAAATCTAAAAAGGTACAATTCTGATTGATAAGTGCATTGTCGCCGATAAATATATTGCAACCGATATCCACACGAAAAGGAAGATGCAATCGTAAATTACTTCCTGCGTGTCCGAACAATTTGTTAACAATTGATTTTCTTATGTCCATGTCATCGACAGGAACTTCATTTAATTTTCGTATCAATTCCTGCGCCTGAAAGTGCAGTCTTGCTAACTCTTCGCAGTCGTTGCATTTATCGTTTGTCAGCATCAGTCTTTTCCTTTTTTAGTTGATAAATGAGATAGTCTAAACAATCCAATTTTTTTGCGTAATTATGATACTCGTCTATAAGTCTTTTTCTTTCAGTGTCTAAAATCAGTAGCTGCTCTCGCGTCGTTGAACTCTCTAAAAAGCGAGTGATTTCATTATCGTTACAGCCTGCGTCAATCAAATTTTGACGAACCGAATTACTGTTTATGTTCATTCGAAAGAACTCCTTTTTCACTTATATTTTACTATCCGTAAGAACTTATGTCAAATACCTATGTTGCATGATGTTGCTATGCTTGACGCGCATGACAAGTTTTGCTATAATATATAAAACAGGTAAGGAGCGTATAGACTATGGAAATACGGGAACTGAAATATTTTCTTGCAATTGCACGCGAACATAGCATATCTAAAGCTGCAGAATTTTTATATATGACACAACCGAGTTTGTCCAGACAAATGCAAAATCTTGAAAAGGAAATCGGCAAGCAACTGTTCTTACGCGGAAATAAAAAAATAACGCTCACGGAAACAGGAATACTGCTCCGTAAGCGTGCGGAAGAAATGCTTGCGCTTTACGAAAAAACACAATCGGAAATTTCAGCGCCAATCGAAAGTATCAGCGGCGATATTTATATTGGCGGAGGCGAATCCTATGCAATAGAAACGATTGCCCAAGTCGCAAAAGAGTTGCACACGGAAAATCCGAATATCACATTCCACTTATACAGCGGCGATGCAAGCGACGTAACGGAAAAACTTGATAAGGGTTTACTTGATTTCGGCATTTTGGTAGAGCCTGCCGACATCAAAAAATATGAATATCTGCGTCTGCCGCTCAAAGATACTTGGGGCGTATTGATGCGAAAAGACAGTCCTCTTGCAGAAAAGGAATTTATTACCCCCGAAGATTTACATGACGTACCGATTATTCGTTCTGAACAGACGATGAAACGCAACGCTTTGTTCGATTGGTTTCAAAAGGATGCCGACAGCATGAATGTCGTCGCCACTTATAATCTTGTATACAACGCGTCTGTATTTGTAAAACAAGGTTTAGGATATGCCTTCGGCTTGGATCGGCTTATCAATACGGCAGGCAACAGTGAACTTTGTTTTCGTCCTCTCAAGCCGATGATTGAGACATCCCTCGTTATGGTATGGAAAAAGTATCAAGTCTTTTCCAAACCCGCCGAAAAGTTTTTGGAACTGCTGAATAAAAAGTTATTAAACTAATCGATAAGGGCTTCAAATTCGAAGTCCTTTTTTTCATACAACGCTAAAACAAAAAAAAATTGGAACTCTCTTGCTGAAATTCCGAAACGATTGTTATTTCATGGGGTTAGACGCTGTTTTCTGTGTTTTTATAGTATTTTTTCTGTTTCCCCGTAATTACGATGCCCAGGGCTTTTACTTCTCACTAATGACACCCCATATTATCCTTTATAAAAATAATATCACCTGCAGTTTTTTACGTAGCTATATGCATTCCATTTACTTTCGTTATAATATCTGAATCCGCACAATCCTTTCTCGATCGTAGTAATACCGTAACTTTTGTCCTCTACTCTTGTCTTCACTCATTCACGTATTGCCGCTATAATAGAAAGTCGTTGTCACTCCGCTTACCATAGGGTTGTCTTTTATACTCACCCGGCGTCCAAATATATTTTTCCAATATTGCCGCCGTTCTAATGCTGTTTCTACGTAGTCCAAAGCCGTAGACGGTCAAACATGTGGTCTAATCCTCTCCCAAACGAAGCTCACCCGGTGACAAGCAAACCGTTCCCCTACCCCAATCTTTTCTTCTGCCGTAATATACCATATTCCCGAAAATAGTCAACAGCCCTCTCTCAAAACGCAAAAACTGATATGCAGTAGACAAAGAAAACGCTTCGACAGGAATCACCTTTTTTCTACGCTTAAAATTGGCATAAAAGTAAGCGTAAAAAGCAGGTAAATGTAATGGTTCGTCTATTTAATTTTTCAGGGCGGTAATGGGAATTACGAAGACGCCGTCAGGTCTTACATACGCAGCGTTAGACATACCGCAGATAACGCAAAGAATGGAAGGTGCGATGCCGCCGTCCTTTACAATGTCATCTCTCAATGCAATAAGCTCCGTTGCCGCTTTTTCTATTTGATTTGCTCCGAGCTTTATTTCAAAAGCACACCAGCTTCCGTTTTCAAGCTCAATAACGGCATCAATCTCTTTATTGTTATAATCCTGATAATGGAATACGTTCGCGCCGAAGGATTCCGCGTAAATTTTCAAATCGCGCTCCACGAGAGCTTCAAACAAAAATCCGAAGGTTTCAAGGTCGCCGATCAAACGCTCAGGCGCAGCCTTTAACAACGCACACGCGAGCGCGGGATCGCAGAAATGCCGCTTCTCCGCCTGCTTCGCACGGACTCTCGGATTATATGGAGATTTACCTGCTATGTTTTCAAAACCGATACCTTTACTATACTGTTCGCTTCCGTATTACTTTAATGATTTTTATTCTTTTCTATCTTCCGGATTGTTTTTACATAAGATATCGCTCCCCTTATAAACGCCGATTTCTAATCCCTTAAAAGATTTCTCTTGACGCACAATTTTAAGAATCTGTTTGCTCAAAGGCTATTCGTATACTTTTGATGCCGAAAGGCCTCAATCGGTAAGCTGGATCGAAAACTTCGCACATTCCCTCTTTCCACGCACCTCGCATTGTGAAGCTGAACGGCCCGACGCCGCCGTCTTCGTCGCCTTTGAGATGCAGAGGCCCAAACATATTCCGAAGAGAGGAAACCATGACCAGCTCCACTTCGTTTTCCTTTTCTTCTTTCAGCTCTATTTCTATTTCTTTTCCGAAAAGGCAGCTGCCCGCTTCCCTGCCGTTTACAAATACTTCCACGGCGGTATAATTTCCTTCCACCTTCAGTTTCGCGCGCTTTTTTTCTCCGAATACCACCGCGGAAAACTTCACCTTACCCGCGAAGTTCGGAAAACCGCCTTTTTCCAGATTATCCATACCGTCGGGCGCGCACGGCGCTTCGAGCGCACGTTCTCCGTCCACGGAGAAATCCCCGCGCAGATATACGTTTTCCAGCTCGGTATCGTACCAGAGGCAGTTTCTCACGCTCTCCGTCGCCTCCGGCGCATAAAGTGCCCAAAACACATGAGGGCGTTCGTAAAAATTCAGCTCGTTGATATAGTCGTTTATTCCTTCTCTTACCGTCGCGGAAATATCCGCTTCCTCAAACATAAAGTCGTAGGCGCTCTCGGTAAAATTCAATGCCTGCCCGTTGAGGGAAGACGAGAGATACTTTCCCTTTTCGCGGCGAATCAACAGTTTCGCTCCCCTGCCCCTGACGGTAAACGAATATTTGACGCACAGTTTTCCTTCGTATTTCTCGCGCAAAAGCCTGTCGAATACTTCCACAAGCGGCTTTTCTTCTCCGTAAGATACGCCGTCGAAACTGATTCGTACCATATCCAAAGTGAGATTGTTGTCTGTCGCGCCCGCAAAACGAAATTCCGACGTAAGTTCTTTTTCCTCGCCGTAGGGAATATTTTTTTCTCCCGGGACGGGCATGAGCAATATGCTCTCTCCGCCGCCGAGAATGATCTCCCGGCTTTGTTCGAACACCTTCAGTTTCAAAAGATCGACGCGCGAATATCCTGCGGGCATGACCACGTGCGCGGGTTCTTTTTCCACGTTAACGATATAAAGGAACTCGAATCCGTCCCCTTTCCGATAGGTATATTCCGCCCTGCCGTCCGTTTCGAGCCGTATTTTTCCTTTCGACGCGATCTCTTCCAACGTCGTGTTCGAACGCAGAAATTCCCAAGCGTCCGCCTTTCCGTCCGTATAGCGCGGGACGCCTGCCGCAACGAGCTTTCCCCCGTTTTCGGCAAAGGTCTCCAGCACCTTTTTCGTGGAAGCGGACAAATTTTCGCATTCGGGCACCACGACGAAATCATACGCCCTTTTCCCCACGTTCAATGTTTTGTCTTCCGCGCACCCGTACTCGCGCAGCAATCTTTCATCGAGGAGGTCGTAAAGGATACCGTAGCGGTTCAACGTCTCCTGAAGCTTGTCAAACGCTTCGTCCACACGCGCCGCGGCCGCTTCGTCGAAACGGTTATATTTCAAATATACCGAGGACAGGGGATTGATCACCGCACAATTCACGCAGGTCTCGCTGTTGGCGAGAAGCCAGCCCAGACGGGTAAAATATGTATTGAACTCGGGGAATTGTTTCCGCCAGGTCATGTGCGGACTGAAGCAGGGCGGGTGATCGGTCTTCCCCTGTCCCGCCAAAGAATAGGCATACAAATGATGACAGAGCAGATTTACGCCGTGCACGTATTGTTTTTCCGCGATCGCCTTAAGCTCCCGCGGCGAGACGTCGTAGCCGCTGCAGCCGAATGTTTCCGTCAGCACCTGCTTTTTGCCGAGCTGACCCGCCGCCGAGCCGACCTGTCTTGCGGACAGCTTCGCCGAACCGTTGCGCGCAAGATTGTCTATTCCCGGGATATGCTCGTATTCGTAAGAAGGCGTACAACCCGCGCACCCCCACATCTGCGTATACAGCTTTGTTTCCTCCACGCTGTGTCCCGTCAGCTTGCAGCCGTGGGCATCGCACCAGTCGTATAACCGCTTATAATAGTTTTCCGTGTACAGCTTGTTCATCACCGTATAGTAACGGACGCGGAAAGGATACGTGCTTTCGTCGTCGTAAAACAGATCGATAATCCTGTCCGCAATGTCCTCGCCGTATTCCTTTTTCCAAAACTCCGCGACGGCGTAACTAAACGGCGTGCCCCAGCGGAAATACTGCGGTTCGTCGGTAAAAAATCCGACCAGTTCCTTTCCGAACCGCTCCGAAAACCGACGATAATATTCCTCGTGGGTCAACGCGAGAAATTTATCCACCACCTTGGGCTCGAGAATATCCGTATTCGCGGGCGAACGGCGCACGTAAACGGTATGATATACTTCGTCCCCGCTGACTTCGCCTTTTTGCAGCCGACGTAGCCCTGCCCCCGTCTTTTCGAATACCGCAAAGGCGGTTTCGTCGAACTCGGCTCTTTCTTCCTTGACGAGATAGGGCGCGAGATTCTCTTCTTCCTCCAAAAGCTTGCCGCCCGCAAACCCGCTCGGCCAGCCGTTTTCGTCGTAAATCCAGGCGTTCATGCCCAACGCCTTCGCTTCGTCCAAACACGCCTCGATCAACGAAAACCATTTCTCGGAAAGATATTCCGTCGTCAGCCCCGTGCGCGCGTGGATAATAAATCCGCCCATGCCCGCCGATTTCATGTCGCGGATCTGCGCCAGCAGTTTGTCTTTTTCGAGACGGTTATTCCAACTCCAGAAAGGAATCGGCGCATATTCGGTCAGATCTGAATTTTTCAAAGTTTCCAATATATCTTTCATAGAGGTCGTCTTCCTGTTTTTAACTTTTTTTGAAAAACGGGAGCGGGAAAATCTGCTCCTGTTTTTTATACGCCGCTTTTTTCTTTACGTAAAGCAAATTAACGGATTCTCGAAACTTTTTACGAAAATCCGAGGTCAGCGTTATTCGGGTTTTGTTTCCAGCTTCAAAGGATAATCGCCCAAGTGCTTCACCTTAAAACCGTTCTTTTTATACGTTTCGTAATCGAACGCTTCCAACTCGTCGATCGCCAGCTTATGAAACTCGTAAAAATTGTGCCACCATTCGTAACCCGTACCCAAGTCTGCGTTCAAGTACGCGTCCGCGATATCGCAGCCCATCTGCGGCGCCACGTAAAACGCGCCCATCGCCAAAACGTTTACGCCGTTTCCCGTGATTGCCCGAAGCGCCGCGGGCACGCTTTCCACAACGCCTGCGTGCACGTGCGGACATTTGCTCGCCGCGATATGGATTCCCATGCCCGTGCCGCAGAAAAGAAGCGCGCGCTCGAAATTTCCTTCGGAGATCTGCGCTCCCACGCGAAGCCCCACCCTGTGGAACATATTTTCCGTATCGTCGGGATCGCTGTCTTTCGTCACGCCCAGATCGGTTATTTTCCAACCCTTCGCTTTCAGATGCGCCACAACCGCTTCTTTCAGGGGATATCCCGCGAAATCCGCGCCTACCACCAGATATTTGTCTTTGATTCTATTCATTTTACCGACCTCCGAAATAATTTTCAATTTTTAGAAAAAATTCTGCCGCGAATATCGGCTGAAGGAGCGGCGAATCCTTTTTCCGTCTCGCAAAAATCATACACGCCGCAGCCTCTTATATACGTTTCTCCCCCCAGCGTTATTTTTGCCGTCACGCAAGGCGGAATTTCGATATGATAGTTCACTTCTTTATCCTGCCGTTTCCACTCCGACACGATTTTCCCGCGAACGGTATCGAAAGAAGCGAAAACGCGATCCACGCCTTCGGCGCAAACGGGTTCGACGGTGATCTTATCGCAAGCGAACGCGTTTTCGTCGATCCGTATTCCGCCCAAAAACGCGTAGAAAAAAGCGTCGTAACTGCCGAACATGGGATGATCGAAAGAGTCCATTTCGTCGCTCATTTCGCTTTCCCACCTTTCCCAAACGGAGGTGGCGCCGTTCGCCAACATATACCCCCAGCCCGGATATTCCTTATTTTTCAGCATCCTTAAAGCGGCGTCCGCATAACCGTATTCGCCAAGCGCATAAAACAGATGCCTGTATCCCACGTTGCCGCATGTGGAATGGTAGCCGTGCGCGGCGATGTCATTCGCAACGTTTTCCGCCACGCGCTTTCGATACTTTTCCGGTACGATCCCCAACGTCAGAGCCATGGAATCGGACGTTTGCGTACCGCCCGCGTAACGGCACTTTTCGGCGTCGAAATACTTTTCGTTGATTGCCGCCGCCACCGATTCGACCTTTTTTCCGTATTCCTTTTCCTCCTCCTTTTTTCCCACGATCTCCGACAGTTTTTTCATCAGGGAAAGATGCCAAAAAAGGCAGACGGTGGATACGTAAATATTGTCCGTATGCACCTTAGCCGCGTCGGGTTCCACCCAGTCGCCGTAATAGGAATAGTCCATAATCCCGTCATGCGAGCGCGAAAGCAGATATTCCGTCCAGGCGCGGCAGCCTTCGTAAGCTTCTTCCGCGCAGCGACGGTCGCCGTAATACAGATAGGAAAAAACGGGCATCAGCAGATAAGCGACGCATACGGGATCGGCGGGTCTGCCGCCCGTATAATAGGGCGCGGTATCGCCGATTGCGCCCTCTTTGGTTCCCGTGTCGGCCACGTCTGCGGTAAACTTGGGGAAAAACCTCTCCATGCCGCAATTATAAACCGTCTGATACAACCGCGCGCTCAAATCGTTGAGCCAACCGAAACGCTCGTCGCGCTGCGGACAATCGGTAAGAATTCCGTGTTGATTGTTAAGTTCGGTGATAACGGCGTTGGCGTGCAGTCTGTTAAGATCTTCGTCCGAACAGGAAAATTCGCCCGCGGCGCGCAGATCGTTATGTACGTGCTCGCCGCGCACGGACAACAGTTCGCATTCTCCCGATATTTCTATCTGAATATACTGAAACCCGTGATAGGTAAAGCGCGGCGCATATTCCTCTTCGCCCTCGCCTTTGAGGACGTAAGTGTCGCTGGCTCGGGCGCTTCTCAGATTGCATCTGTTGACAAACCCGTCGGCGGTAAGCCGTTCGCCGTATTTCAAAGTGACGCGCGCCCCGCGCCTGCCGCGGACGCGGATACGCGCCCAACCCGCGATGTTTCTGCCGATATCCGCGATTTTCACGCCGTCTCCCTTATCCGTCAGAGACGCGGCCTCGAAAATACCCGTCACCCGAATAGGCTCCATCCGTTCCGCCTGTAATTTTCCCGAGGGCGGCGCGGCATAGATCGTAAACATCCAGCCGTTTTCCCACGCGGGGCGATATTCGGCGGACGCCCAGTTTCGGGGGATTTTATCTTCCAGACGCGCGTCGTAAACTTCCCCGTCGTAAACGCTGTTATCGAGCGTGGGACTTCCCGCCACCCACCAGCCGCCGTTTACGGAAGAATGATATTCTTCCGTTTCACCGTCCGCATAATCCACATAGATCTGTACCAAAACTTTTTTCGCGCCGTACCAACCGTGTCCCACCTCCACGCCGAACACGTTTTCGCCTCTTTGCAACAGCGGCGACAAATCGTAAGCGCGGTAAAACACGCGGGCATTGTAATCGGAAAGAGAGGGCGAAAGCACGGCGGAGCCGACTTTTTTCCCGTTGAAAAACGTTTCGTGATAGCCGATCCCGCAAACGTACGCTTTCGCGTTTGAAACGGGCTTTTCTTTTAAGCGGATCGCCTTTCTGTATAGAGACGTACCGCCTTGATTTTTGACGGGCATCCCCATCCAGCACCCCTTCCAATCCGAATCGCGCAGCAATCCCATTTCAAAGGCGTTTATTCCGCTTGCGGCGCGTTCCGTTTCCGAACCGCTCCATACCCGCCAAAAACATTTTTGCCGCGAAAGGAGCTTTTTCCCGCGGTATTCCGTGTAAAACGCTTCCGAAGAGACGATTTCTCCCGTATCGAATAAATCGCCTATGCCTTTTCCCGCGTTTTCTTCCGAGGAAGATACGATCACGCGATAAAATTTCTGATCGGCCCCATCCGAAGAAAGTTTCCAAAAAAGCCTCGGATTTTCGCAATCCAGGCCGACGGGATTTTCGCCGTATTCACATTTGGTTTCAATTATTTTATACATACACCCAATCCATCCGATTTAAACGCGAATTTTTATTTTATGCTTCGAAGGCCGCAAAAGCCGCTTTCGCAAGCTTTGCGGCCATCGAACCGTCATTCGCCGTTAATTGTCAAAGCTCTTTCTTCTTTTTCGAGACGCACAACGCCGCCGAAATCAAGGAAACCGCACCGGCGATCGCTATTCCGCCGCCCGTCAAGGACGAACCGCAGGAGGATTTACAGCCGCCGCCCTTTACTACGTTGACGGTGATCGTACCGCGCCTGGTCTCGCCGTCGATCGTCACGGAAACGTTATAGATCGTTTCGCCGACCGTCGAGGTATCCACTTCCTGCATCGTCACTCTGGCGTCGTCGAGTTTGATCTTTTCCGTCGTGCCGTCGGAGAAAGTCACGGTGACTTCGTACTGCGAGGCGTCGAAAGCCGCGCCCGCCTCGATCTCGAACGAGCCCTCTATCTTGGAAATACCCCTTTTGACGGTAATCGTCACCGTTTTCACGATATCGGCCTTCGCCGTTCCGTCCTCGTTTTTACCGCCCGAAAGCGTCACGGTGACGATAGCCGTCCCCGCCTTTACGCCGATGACGTTTCCCTGTCCCGTCACGGTGAGCACCGTTTCGTCGGAAGACATGTAAGAGAATGCGCCCGTCGTCGCGTCGGAAGGAATGCGAGCCGCGCCCAAGGAAGCCGTCCCGCCGACCGTAACCGTCATCGTATCCGAAACGGAAAAATCGGTGTACTCCTTATAGAGCTGCCAAAGGCTCTTGGTGCCGTCCTCTTCGTAGCAGTAATAGACCCAATCCTCGGTAAGAAATCCTTCGACGATCATGCAGCCCTTGTCGTAATCGGGTTTGTTGTCGGCGGTTTTATCTCCCTTCCAGGCGTAAATGGGCATACCGCTTTTGAAAATAATTTTATCGCCTGCCTGATAAACGGGAGCGTAAGCATAGGTCGCGTCCTGTTTCCATTCGCTTTCGCTGCCGTAGCCGACGTTGCCCGTCGCGCCATCGGGTTTTATCATCACGAGAAGGTTGCTGCTGAGTTCCCAAAGTCCTATCCGTTTGTCTGTGCCGTCGCCCGAATAGGTTTTTCCGCCTGCCGTCTCATAGCGGATATATTTCGCCATTTCGCCGCACTCGTCCGTGGAAAGCAGATTGACGCCGTTGGTGGAATAGCTCTTCATGCTGATGATCATGTGACCGTTCCAGGTGCCCGTTTTGTTTCGGCTGTCGTTTACGTCGTAACCGCTGACGCCGATCGTATCGAAAGCGTTTACTTCGGCGTATTCGTAAACCACTACGGCGACCGTATCCGTCTGCGAGGAATTTTTATCGGAAACCGTCATGGAATAGCTGCCGGCTTTCGTATAGTCCACGGCGCCCAGCTGACTTTCTTCTATCGCAAATTCCGCGCTTTCGGAGCCGTCCTCGAACACGTAACGCCCTTTGAGCGCGTATCCCTGTCGGGTAAACGAGGTGGGATTTTCCGTCGTGGAAACGGGAACCCAATACTCTTTCACCTGCGAAGTCACTTCGAAAACCTTTTCCGTCGGAGGGACGACGACGGTGATATTCAATTCCTGATTGGAAATATCCTTATAGGAAACGGTCACTCTTATCGTGCCCGCCGCTTTTGCGGTGATAAGCCCCGCAGAATTGATTTCCGCCACGTCCGTATTATTGACCGCATACCGATAAACGACGTTTACGCCCTCATTGGCGGCCTGTACGTTGACCTGTAACACCGAACCGACATACATTTGCGTCCGTTCGGCGGTAACGGTGATCGAAGTCGGCTCTACCAGCGGCTCGAAATCGACGCCGTTGAATACGTAAGACACGTCGGCTCTGAGATATTCGCTTTCGAGAAGCCCGAAGCCCTCTTTAACCGTCAAAATCGCGCCGACGGGAATCTCGCCTTTGTTGATGTTCGCGGTGGTACTCCCCTTCTTTCTGACGAAGAAACGCGCTACGGATTTATTGACGCGGGCAAACCATACGTTGCCTTTCGTGCCGTCGGGGAACATGAATTCCACGTATTGAAGCAGCGTTGCCTGATTGGCGTCGTCCACCTTCGTACTCTTCGAATCGGTGTTGACGAAGAAAGGCGAATCGTTGTTCGTATTGTTTACGACGTCCTTCGTCGTCATGGAATTGATTGTCAATTGGGTAGACGCGTTTACGATTACCGTAAACGTAGCGGTATAGTATTCCGTCGTGCTGCCGTCCTTAAGCACTTTGACGGTAAGCGTATAGCCGTCCGCCTTCGCCGTCATTTTGTCGTATCCCGTTTCGTCCACGACGACCTTATCCGCGTCGACGGGTTCTTCCGTTTCCTTTTCGGGCGTATAGACGTAAGCGACGGACGGCTTCACGTAATCGCGACCCGAATAAATCGTCTGCGTCGCGCCCGAAGTCACTTTGATCCCCGTCTTGACGTACTCGATCTGCGCGGGAGTAACCGTAACGGTAACGTTCTGCTCGAAAGCGCCCGCCGTAACCTTGATCTGTACCTCGCCTTCCGCCACGCCCGTCACAAGTCCCGTCGCGCTTACGGTGGCCTTTTCGGCGTCGAGAGAGGTATATTTAACCACTTCCGTGCTGTTTGCGGGCGTAAGCGTAACCCGAATCTGAAGCGTTTTTTCCGCCTCCACCGTCAGATTTTCCGACGCCACCGCGAGAGCCGTGGCGGGAATGTATTCCGTCCAGGCGCCCGCCGTCGTATAAATATATTTTATGTCTTCGTATGTCGTATAGGTAGTGGTTTTGGCGGAATTATAAAAAGTAAATCCCTCTCTCAGCGTAAGGATATCTCCCGCGATCGGGGTGCCGTTTCCGAAAGAAACCTCCGTCGAATTTTTGAAATAGGCGATGATTTTGGTGTTTTGCTCGGCGTGGAAAGCTCCCGCCGCGACGCTTTCTCCGCCGCGCGTATAAGTGACGTAAGCGCCCGCTCCGTTCGGATACTTCAAATCCCCACTGCTTCCCAATGCCGCCGCATTGGTGGAGATCACCACGTTCATTTGATAATTGTTGGGATATTTCGGCGCGAGATTTTCCACCGCCGATACTTCCGCTCCCGTGGGGAGCGTCGTGCCCGCGTACCAGAACGCGCCCGTATAAACGTATTTGATATCTTCCTCAACGAGATAGGAAACCGATCCGTCTTTAGAGGTAAACCCGAACCCCGCTCCTAACGTGAGGATATCGCCTTTTATAGGCGTATCTTTTTCAAGAGGCAAATCGGCAGAGCCTTTGAAATACGCGCGGATATTCGCGCCGTCGCCGTGAAACGCGCCCGCTTTCACCGATTTATCCCCTCTCGTATAGGTGACTTTCGTATCCGTCCCCGCCGTAAATTTTAAATCTTCGGCGCCGCCGCCCAGACCGCTTGCGTTTGTCGCGATATCCAACCTGATCGGAAAAGCGTCATAGGGAGTTGCGACGCTTTCAACCGAACTTACCGTTACTTCGACGGGAGCGTCGGGAAGCTCGTGTCCGCTGATCCACGCGGAACCGTCGTAAATGTATTCTATCGCAGAAGCCAGTTTATAAGTCACGCTTTCATTGCTCGCTTTAAAGGTAAAATCGGCGACTATTTCGAACAGATCGCCCCGCACGGGGGTATTTACCGCAAGCGTTACGCCGTTCGAGCTTTGAAACCAGCCGAGAATCGCCTGCCCGTAACCACGGACGATAGTCGCCGTCAGCGTCGTACTTCCGCGGGTTAAGGTAACTTTCGCTTTTTCGGTAGCCTCGGCTTTCAAATCCGCATTGTTTCCCAGCGAAACCGAGACGTCGGTATTCGCCGAGATTACGAGAGGATAAGAAGCGTTCCCCATAGTATTGGTCGTTACGCTTTTAACCGAAGCGGCTGTCTCCCCTTCGGCGCTTACCGTAAGCGTCCATATCCCCCAGCCGCTGAAAACGGCCAGCAAAAAGGAAAGAAACGTCACCGCAAACTTTTTTGTTCTGCTCATAATTTTCTCCTTAACTTAAATTTTTTTATTATCATTTACCGTAAGCGTAACCGAATCTTCCGATCGGCGCGCTGTCGCCGGTAACGTAATAATCCATAATATCGTCTGGCTTTTGTACGTTGTCCGTAATTTTGAAAGAAAGCTCCACCCTGTCCGAAGAAAGACCAAGCAGGGAAAGCGGGATTTTATAGACGATTTTATTGCCCGAAACAAAGTATTCCGCTTTGCCCGTTTCCGTCCAACTGTATCCGCCCGCGCTTTTCTCCACCGAAGTGACGCCGTCCGCGCCCGGCTTGCGGTTGACGACGTAATTGAAGCCGGCAAACGAATTTTCCGTATCTCCCGCGGAAATAAACAAATTCATCCAATTGGCGTCCGTACCGTTGTACTCTGTAATCTTTTCCGCCGTCTCCGCGTAAAAATAAACGTTTTGCGCGTCATGGATTACCTTTATCGCCGTAATGTCGTTGCGGTTGGAATTATCCACATACGAATGCGCCTCGTTGGCGGCGTTTTCGCCGTCGCGCGCCATCGCGTCGCCCGCAAAGTCGGCGTATTCGACGAATACGTTGCTCCAGACCGAAAAATCCGTAAGATCGGAAATCGTCTTGGTCGCCATTTTATATTTTTCCGCGGCTTTCGTTTTGAATTTCCGCGTATTGGACACCAACTGAATATAAAATCCGTCGCCATATTCTTTGCCCATTTCGATATCGCGGGAATATTCCGCGTTGTAGTTATCCACAAACCATACGTCCTTGCCCGTATAGCCGCTGGGCGCGGAGGGAATGTTTTCATCTCCCGTGCGGTATTTTATCGCCGTCCACTCGTTCCAGCCCGTCACGAAGATATTGGAAACCATATTCGCGGCGTCGTACTTGAAGGCTTCCTCCCATTGCCACTCGAAATTGGAGCCTTTTTTCCAATCCTCCGTCTTGCCGCCCTGTCCGTCGTAGCCGCGCGAAGAGTTGGGAAGCTGATCGGAGGCGAAAACGCTCGCTTTCGAATGCTGTATCACGGAAACGGAAGCGTTGCCGTTGTCGTTCGGCACGGGCGCGCCCCACTGCATCCAGGGAAATCCTTTCGTCTGGTTTATGCCGCCCGAGGAAGGCCATTGCGATTCGTAAAAATTGAAATAGTTATATACCTCGCTGCCGACGGGAACAAACTCGCTCGAATCGTTTTGATCGGTGGCGCCGCCGTTCGCCGTGGACACGCCCACGATGACGGGACGGCTATCCCCGTCGAAACGGAACCACAAATCGTCGTACCGTCCGTCCTTATAAAAATAATTGTATACGTTTTTTACGGTGGTGAAACCGGACGAATTGGTATAGAACCCCACTTTCGGCACCTTCCAGCCCTGATCCTGAAATTTTTTCAGCGTATTCAACACCAGCGTCACGACGTCGTTGTAGGTTACGGCGTTGGTGTAATCGAACAGCAGGTAATCGATATTCGCCATCGTAAACAATTCCACGTGCCGCGCGATCACCCAGGGATCTTTCATCGAATAATAGCCGTAAAGCGGCTCGCTGGCAAAATGGAACTGGTGCGCAGGACTTTCCCGCGTATTATTCGGGTCGTAGAGCGGGGAATCGTCGCCCAGCTTTTCCAGCTTGTTTACGTCGTAAATGCCCGTCATCGACTGCGAACCGAGCCAGGCGAAGTAAAACAGTCCCACGTATTTCTTCGCCGCGCCGGACGGATCGGACACTTCCACGGTTCTGCCGTAATCGTCCGCGGCGATGAGGTTTGCGACGCTGTATTCCTGCGGGGTTAATCCCCGCGTATCGTATTTCAAGGTATTGCCCGCCTCCGAAGTATTCCCGCCCCCGCAGGCCGTCAGCGCGAAAAGCGCCGCCGCCAGCAGAAGATGCGGTTTCCGATAGTTCACTCTTCCCATGTCTGACCTCCCGTCATCCCTTGAGTCCGTCCATCGCCACGCCTTCGATCAATTGTTTTTGAAAAATAAAGAAGAGAGTCGCGGGAACGACGCTCATGACGACGCCCGCCGCCATGCGGATATGTACCTGGTCGTTGCCCGACGCGCCGTTGTTGAGGAGATAAAACACCTTATACGCCAGCGTCGCGGGAAAATCGTCGTCGATACGCCAAACCAAAGGCCCGTAATAGTCTCCCCACGCGGCGGTGAAAACGTTGATCATGATGTAAACGATTATGGGTTTGCAAAGGGGCAGCGCGATGGAGAAATATCTCCTCAGCGAACCCGCGCCGTCGATTTTGGCGGCGTTGTCGATATCACGCGGCAGGCTTTGAATAAAGGAACGCGCGAGAAAGATATACAGCGCGCCGCCGCCCGTCAGATTGGGAATGGTCAGAGGGTACAGCGTATTCAGCCAGCCTATTTTCGAATAGAGGATATACAGCGGGATCTGCGTCACGACGCCCGGAAGCATCATCGTCGAAAGCATAAACGCGAACAGCGCCTTTTTTCCCGCAAATTCGCAGCGGGCGAACCCGAACGCGATAAACGTAGCGGAAACGGGTACGGCGACGAGGTTGAAAAGGATTACCTTCATCGTGTTGCCGAACGCCGCGATATATCCGCTGTCCTGCAAAATCCGGCCGTAGTTTGCAAATTGAGGCTTGGCGGGAAAAATCCTGAATTCGAGGGAAATCACTTCCTCCCAGGTCATCAGGCTTTTCATCACCATATAGAAATACGGAAAAATGAGAATCGCCGCCACGAAAACCATCAGCGCGTACATACATATTTTGAATACGGCGCGGCGTTTTTTTTCTTCCCGGTTGAGCATATGTTTTTTTACCGCTTCCATATCAGTTGTCGTCCCCCATGTAAAGTTTTTTACGGACAGCGAACATTACCGCCGTCATCGCGCCGACGATCAACAGCAGTATCCAGGACAGCGCGCTGGCATAGCCGTATCGGCTGAATTCCCCGAACGCCTGATTGTAAATATATACGCCCAGCATATACAGGGCGTCCTGTTCGCCTCTGCCGTGATAGGAAAAGGTAAGCGCGCCGTTGTATTGGAAGGTGCCGATCAGCATGGTCACCGCGTTGAAGAAGATCATGGGCATGCTCATGGGGATAGTCACGTGCAAAAAACGCTGAAAGGTACCCGCGCCGTCGATCTTCGCCGCCTCGTACAGCTGCGTCGGGATCGCCTTAAACGCCGACAGCCACAAAATCATGCCGCCGCCCACGCTCCAAAGGTTCATGAGAAATATCGAACCGATTGCCGTCGTCGTTTCGGGACTGGAAAAGAAATCGCTGTGCGCCCCGAAAACGGCGAGGATCTGATTGAAAATCCCGTTGGCCGAAAAGATGTCCTGCCACAGAAGCCCCGAAACCACCCCGGGAATCACGCACGGAAGATAATACGCCACGCGGAAGCCGCCCACGGCTTTGAGGGGCAGATTGACGAGACTGGCCAACAGATAGCTGACCACAAGGATGATCGGCACGTTGACAAACGTATAAAAGCAAGTGTTGCCGAATACCCGCCAAAAAGTGGTTCCAGAAAAAATACTTATGTAGTTTTTAAGTCCCGTGGGATAATAATATACCCCCGTATATTCGAAAAACGACCATATCAGCGACTGGATCATTGGATACAGGGTAAATATTCCCAATCCGAGCGCAAGCGGAAAGGTAAACATCCACCCTTCCCGATTGCGCCGCCAAAATTTTTTCAGCCGTACGGAAAAAGTCGGCGTTCCGCCGCCGGAGGGAATCGTATCTCCCTTTTTTACTTTTCCGACGTCAAGAAACGATTGTGTCGAACGCATCCTGTATAGCTCCTTTCAGTAAGTTGTACGCTTTGCCGGAAGTGGTTTGTTTGATGCAATAAGACCCCACGTAACTGTTCAAGGCGTTGATAAGACTGCTGGAAATCGAGGAGTCGGCATAGGCGAGGAAATCCTGCGTCGCTTTATACTCCGAGCCGTAGGTGTACGCCGCGACGTTGAACGCGGGATAGGTGCTGTGCCAATAGGCGTCGGGGTTTTCCGCCGAGAGACCGCTGCGGATGGAAGGCAGCGTAAGCCCGCCGTCCTTCGCCGCTTTCTGCTGTCCATCGTTACTCATCAGATACGCCATAAACGCGGACGCGGCGTTAAGCTTCGCCTGATCCTCCGCGACCTGCGAATTCAGCGCATAACCCGCAAACCCGATGCCCATCGCGGAATTTTCCCCCGCGATCTTCGGGAAAGACACGACGTCGAATTTTCCTTTCAGCGTCGCCGTCGTTTCGTAATGGTCGATGGTCGTGGACTGGAACAGCATCGCGCCCGTACCGTTTTCGAAACTGGATTTTCCGTCGTTTTCCGCGGGAATATATCTCTTGGTCACCATATTCTGAACAAAGGAATAAATTTCCTCGTTTTTTCCCTCGGTGAGGGCAAACTTGCCTTCCTTGTCGATCAGTTCGCCGCCCAAGCTCTTCATCACGGGCCAGGAAACGGCTTCCCACGTAAAGTTTGCGTCTATGGGATAAAATTTGGAGTCGCTTTTCTTGTCGTAATATTCGCGCACCTGACCGCAGACGGTGAGAAAATCCTCCCAGCTCCAGCCGTTTTTGACCAAAGTCGTTTCGGGTTTAAGATCGACGCCCGCCGCGGTCAGAATATTCTTGTTGTAAAATGTGACGACCGAATCGGCGGAGCGGGGTACCGCGTAACGAGTGCCGCCGAACAGTCCCATGCTTCGGAAATCTTCCGTGAAATCCGCGTCGTAATCGAATTCGCCCGCCTTTTCCGCCTGCTCGGTAAAGTGGTCGAGATTGAGGGCGTAGCCGTTGCTTACCAGAAAATAATAGTTTGACGAATTTGTCCAGATGACGTCCGCCAGCACTTTCGCCGAATACTGCTTGGTAACGGTGCTGTTATAGGAGTCGATCGTCAGAAAATTCATCGTCACCTTGATGTTGGGATATTTCTGATTGAATCCCTCGATCAACGCGTTCATAAGTTTTCTTTCCGTTTCGTTGTCGGGAATGATCACCTTAATCTCGGCCGAAGTCGTCGCGGGAAGGTTAAAATCCACCGTGTAGTCTTGCGCGGGCAGTTCGCCGCCGCTGTTGGGACGATTGTAACCGTTGCAGCCGGCGCCCGCAGCCGCCAAAAAGGCGGAGGATAAAATACAGGAAACAATCTTTGTCAATTTCGTCATCTTTTTCTCCTTTTGCTTATACCGTCCCCTCGCGGAGTACGGGGATTTTCGTTTATTTTTAAGACTCGTTAAGTTTTTTCCGTTTTGCGGTACGCAAAACGGAAGGGTACCCTTCCCCCGGATTTTTTCGTTTTTTCGCTGCGGCGGGATTATTTTTTATAATCCGTGATCGCCGTCATGATATTCATCGCGTACACGCGGTGCATAAAATCGTTGGGGTGATTGACGTTGCTGGAAGAAATTTCGCAGTAGCGCTTGGTTTCGAGAAAATACTTTCCCGCTTTCTGCATATCGATCACCTTTACGGTGCCGTCGTCGTACTTTTCCGCGATCGCGTTCAATTTGGAAAGATAACGGTCGAAAATGCCCGCTTCCCTTTCGTAGAGCGGATTGCAGGGAAAAGAATTGACGAGAACGAAATTGCAGTCCGGCGACGCCCCTTTCATCTGCAACATAATTTCTTCGATGTTGCTCTGATACGCCGAAGGATTGGTGACGGGGTTCGCCGTCGAATCGTTCATGCCGTAGGCGATAACGCAAAGATCGGGCTTGGCGTCCTTCGCCCGCTGAAAGGAAGTGTTCCCCTCTTTCGTCAAAGGCCAATCGCTGATCGTACCGCCCTTCGCCGAGTTGGTAAACGTGACGTTTACCCCGTAAACCCGCTCGATCTCTGTTTTTACCTGTTTGGCGTAACAGGGAGTATTCGGTTCGACGTGCAGATTGTCGCCCGTGGACGAGCTGCCGTCGGTGATGCTGTCGCCGATAAACGCCACGCTGACGTCTTTTCCCGCTTCCAGCTTGGCGCGAAGAGACGTAAACACGGTCGCGTCGTAGGCGTTGAAGACGCCGGCCGGAAGCTCCGCCAGGTCGTACGCATAGGTGACGGAGAGATATCGCCCGTAGAAAAGGCTGCTTTCCGTATATACGAAAGGTCCGCCGCCCAAATCCCATACCGTGTATTTGCTGACGCTGTCGGGCGTTTCGGAAAGTTCGTAACCGTCGGGCACTTTCGCGCCCGTTTCCGCCAGTTCGGAAAGCAGTTCTATCGACGACCCGGCGGGGATCGTCAGTCGCTTTTTCGCCTTGTCCACCACGTAATCCGCGCCCTCCGAATAGGTCTTTTTCAGCTTCTGATCCATCACGCCGATCACCTTTTCGGGCGCGTACAGCAAATCGGCGTACGCTTCGCCGTTTTCGTAAGCAATCGGCAAAGTCAGTTCGTTATAAATCACGTTCCCGAGCCAATAGGGACGGGACATTTCCTTTTTATATTCCGCGTCGTCGTACATGAGCGTTTCATACTCCTTGTTATAAAACGGATAATCGGCCAAATTTATTTTTTTGCCTTCCGAATCGGAAGAATCCGCGGACTGACAGCCGAAACACATTGCGGCGGATAACAGGACGCTCGCCGCGCCCGCCAAAAATCTCAATCGTTTTCTTTCCATGCCTTATTTTCTCCTCTTGCTTACCAGCGCCGCGAAAGCCGCCGCGCCGGCGACTGCGGCCGACGAAAGCGCGCCCGCCGACGAACCGCAGCCGCTGCCGCCTTTCGCCGTAAATTTTACGCTTTCGCTGATCAGGCAAATACCGAGCTCCGATTCGCAGACAAGTACCGCCGTGCCTTCCGTTTCCCGCTTTTCCAGCCAGACCACTTTCCCCTCGACCGTCTTTTCCCCGCCCGCATACGTCTTTGCCTTTACCGAAATCTTTTCGCCGTCCGCAGGCAGATTTTTTACTTCGTACGTCTTTTGCGGGAAGAGTTTCTCCACATGGCTTCCCGTTATCGCGGCGTCGTTGGTGGTGATCCCCGTCACGCCGTTGCGAAGGGCCTCGGGCATCGTATCCGTCTCGTACGTCCACAGCCAAAGGGAATAGCCCTTGTCGGCGAAGGTTCTGAAAATATCCGCGTAGGCGCTCGCCGTCGATCCCTCCCCGTAATATTCCCGCAGACCTGCGCCCCCGTTAAATTGCATATCGATGCCGCTGCCGTTGGAATACGCCTGGGACGTCGCCGCGTTTGCGCCGTCCGTATACAGGAGCAGCGAGGCGGGCACGGAGGGAAGCTGTTCCGCCACCCTTACCAGTTGCGCGGGATAAAAAGAAATCACCGTAATTCGCCCCGCCATGCCGTATTCCGCTACTTTCTGCCGGAACAAATCGACAAGTTTGGCTTCCTGTCCCTTAAATTCGATGATCAGCACCATATCGCCGACTCCGTCGCGGTTAACCGCCTCGAATACTTCGTCGAGCGTGGGAATTTTGCTGACGCCGTCGGACATGGTATAAGATTTCAACTGCGCCAGCGTCAGTTTGCTGACATAGCCGGCGGCGGGATTTCCCGCGTCGTCGCGGAGAGCGTAACGGATATCGTCGTCGTGCAGCAGGACGATCTGCTCGTCGGCGGTGAGACGGATATCGATCTCGACGTGCGTCGCGCCGATTCTTGCGGCGTCCTCGATCGCCCCCACCGTATTTTCGCTGTGAACCGTGGTGTCCCCGCGATGCGCCGCGATATAGGGCGCACGGGAAAGGATATAATTTTTTTCTTTCGCCGAACCTATCTTTCCGTACACCTCGAAAACTTTCGCCGCATCGGGAGCTATTATTCCGTACGCACCTTGCCCCACCGCATCCGCTATCTGTTCCGCCGAGCCGTCCGTATCCACCCATACGCACTTGAAGCGCGCCTGAATAAAACGGATATATTCCGCGTTTGTTTCCTCGGCGGAAAAGATGAGCACTTGCGCGCCTACGGCGTTCGCTTTGCCGATTTCGCGCAGACAGTCGTCCGTCGAAGACGCCAACGCAATATAATACGCCCGCGCCGAAAGCTCCGATTTTACTTTGCTGAGCACCGCGACGCTTTCGGAAGCTATCGCGAGATCGGTTATATTTTTCCCGGAAGCATAAGCGGCAAAAGCGTCGAAAGCCGCCGACGTATCGGGGCAAACCACGGGCATCGCTTTTCCTTTGATTTGACTTTCGTAAATCTCCGAAAAGTTTCCCAACGTCTCCCCGTCTTTCCCGAGTACCGCCAGATTTTCATCTATCGACAAAAAAACCGAAGCGGGCAATCTTTCTTCCGACAGCGAGGCCGCGCTTTCCTTTTCCGATATCTTCAAAATGACCGACGGCTGAGCGTAAAAACCGTCGGAAGCGAAAGACGCCGCGTCGTTTTCCGCAGACGCAGGCGCCGCTTTGACGGGCAAGGCAAATCCCAATCCGCAAACGGCGGCAATCAATATAAAAACGATTTTTCTCATTTCTCTAATCCCCGTTAAAAATTTTTCCGCTTTTATTCTTTACTTTATTATATCTCTATTTTCCTCGCTTTGCAATACAGAATTTAATGATAAAATTGCATTATTTACAGTTTTTTAGGCGTAATCAAGGTTTTTTTTTGCATTTTCTTTACATTTGTTATTCCTTTTACGATTAAACCGTTGACAAAACGCGCAGAGTATGCGATAATTTACTTGGGAGAATTTTCTATGAACAGCATTATTGATCCGTTCGAACGCTTCGATCTGAACATTATGGAAGCGGGATATGACAGCGTGGATAGCTCGTGGCATCGGTTCGTCACCTTCTTTCCCTATTATCGAATATATTACATCGTCAGCGGACACGCGCTTATTTATCTGCAAGACGAGGTTTTGGAGCTTTTCCCGGGAAAGATGTATTTCATTCCCGCTTTTTCCGTTTTCGACGCGCACTGCGACGAAATCCTGACGCATTATTGGATCCACTTTAATCTGGATACCATCACGGAAAAATATCTCACGATTTGCCGTCCGAAAAATCAAGCGGAAACTCTTTCTACCGACGAAAATATCTTCCGCATGGTAGTGGATAGCGTTAAAAAACCGGGAAAAGAAAAGAGCATTCGCGACGCTGTCGCAAGCGAAGGACTGAGCAAATATCTCTTTTCCCGTTTCCTGCCCGAAAGGGAAAACATCGCCGCATCCGAGGGTTTCCGTTTTATTCCGGTGCTCCAATATATCGAAAAAAATTTCGACCGTCCCATCACGAATTTGGAACTCGGTCAAATTCTTTATTTAAGTCCTACTTATTTTTCCAATCTTTTTACAAAACAATTCGGGGTTTCTCCTCAGAAATATATTCTCCAAAAACGGCTCAACAGCGCGGCGATTCTGCTCTTTGAAAGCACTAAAAGCATAAAGGAGATTGCCTTTGAATGCGGATTCGACAACGAAGCCTATTTCAATCGGCAATTTCGTAAATTTATGGGCGTACCGCCCGGAAAGTACCGCAAACTTTCCTTTTCCATGAATTCTTAAGACGACGAAAAATTTATTCGGCTTTTTTAAGTCGAGTCGGAAAATTCGTGTTCATGATCATAGAACATTCCTGCTTTCGATATTCCGAAAAAATTTCCCATTACCGCATCATCCAAACAGGTTCCTTTTCTCGACATACTTTGTCGCATCTTTTTTCAAAAGCATATTTTTCTATCTCCGCATTAGTAAAAGGCCGCAACCAGATTATTACTATTATGCTTCGGAAAACTCCTTTCAAATAAAACAAAATGAGTCCGGCACGAATACCGAACTCACTTGAAATTTTTGATTTTTTTGGTTACGCTTCAAATGCTCATCTTAATTCGACCGTGATTTCGTGAGGCAAAGAATCCGGGAATTCCGGAATTATATTTGTCGAAATCCCGATCCCGTCGATAGTTATTGAGATGTTTTTTCCGCTCTTAATTTTTTCTTCTGCCGTGAGTATGCCGTATCTTGGAAACCATATAATAAAGGCATTCATACGTTCCTAAAAAAGTATTGACAAATACTTCCAGGTGTGTTAAAATAACTATGCTGATATAAATTCTTAAGTGCACATTTATTAAAACAACCGCGCTCGTATAAACCTTTGTGCACACAACTGAATACGCATAATATATTTTAAAAATTTTTAGACTTGTACATACAAAACGGATTGCTTTCAGCCGTTTTTTGTGCAGGTCTTTTTTGTTTGCCCTTAATAAATATCAAAACATCAGGAGGTAAAAATTTGAAACAAAACAAACAGAAGAAAAACAAAAAGGAGGTATATGATTGAGATACTATAATTCTAAACGCAGAGATACTCCCGGGGATTATTTTCCCTTACCCAAAGCGATATTCCGCTTGGGGCTTGGTGCAGGCGAAATCGCCGTTCTTGCGTTTCTCATGTACTGCGAGGACAGAAAGACTTATCAGTGCCATCCAAGCTACTCTACGATTGGAAGCGCCTGCGGTATGAGCAACAACACCGTCAAAAAATATGTGGGAAGTCTTGTGCGTAAGGGCTTCCTCTGCACTAAGCCTACGATGGTGAAAACCCGTGACGGTCGTTCTCACAACGGCAGTCTATGCTACACGATACGGCCAATCCAGCCGTTGGAGGAAAATTACAACGAGGAACAGCTACGCATAGCTGAGAACCACGCATTGCTGAGCAAAGCGATGAAAAAATACGGAGGTATAAATTTTGAAAAGGTCAATCTATAAAAACACAGACGAACTGCCTATGTTCCTGACGGTAATGGACGTAGCAAACTTGCTGGGAATCTCACGCGCGAGCGCATACGAGCTTGTGCGCGAAGAAAACTTCCCCAAGCTGAAAATCGTACAAGGTCGCACCATCATTCCGCGGGATAGACTGCTCGAATGGCTGGACGAGCAGACTCGTTACGACAGACTCCCCTATTAAACGCACCACGCGCCATATCGGGCTTTGCGAGTGTCTAATTTTTTAGCAGGATAAAGCCGGGTCTAATCCGCCCGGCATATTACCTCGCCCGGCAACGCCGAGCGAAACGAAACCGCGGCATTATAAGGCTTTTTTAAGAACTATCCCCTGTCAAGACACAACGATATATCGTGTCTGCAAGGCGTTAAAAAGGAGTCTTTATAGCATTGTACCTCCAAAAAGGCAAGATTCCATAAGGAATATATGATGTCTGTTTACAGCGCCTATTAAATTTTATGATTATAGCAAAGGAAAAAACTCATGAAAGAAAACAACAATCTATTAGAATCCAGAGGCGTCAGCCTCACCCAAAAACAATGGGCGCGCTGCGACAGGCTTGCAGAAGAAAAAGGCTGTAAATCCCGCAATGCCTTTATCCGGGAAGCCGTGGACTTCTACTGCGCGTGGCTGGAAAAGGAGCACATCGAGAAATTTCTTCTGCCCTCCTTAGAATCCGTCATCGGCGCGAAGGTCAGAGACAGCGAGGAACGCATTTGCAGGCTTCTGTTTAAACTTGCCGTCGATCAAAATTATCTTGCCAAGATACTGGCGAGAGAGTGTGAAACTTACGACACGTATCTCCTGGAAGAAATCCGTCAGGAAAGCATCCGCGAGGTGAAGGAAACCAACGGCACCCTTCGTATTCGGGAACACTTCGAATGAGGAGAGTTGAATGACAGGACTCATTTTGAAAGCCCCCTACTACAAGCCCGGACACATAACCGAAAAAGGTCAATCCCGCGGCGGCTACGTAGAATATATTGCAAAGCGCGAAGGCGTCGAAATTCTTCGGAGCGGTATGATGGGATATATCGGGGAACGCCGTGGTTCAAACGGTCTGTTCTCCGATGAAGGTATGAAAATAAATCTCTCTGCCGTCAGCAAAGAAATAGACGAACACACAGGAAACGTATGGGGACTCATCATATCTCTCACTCGTGAAGATGCGGAGCGGCTCGGTTACAACTGCGCGGAACAATGGATGAATCTCCTGCGTTCCCGTCGCAACGATATTGCAAGGGAGATGGGAATCGCTCCTTCCAATCTCCGTTGGGTTGCCGCGTACCATGACAAGGAACAACATCCGCACGTACACATGATGGTATGGTCGACAAATCCGCAAGAACCCTACCTCTCCCGCACGGGCATTCATAATATCAAGCAAACGCTTGCGGGGGATATATTCCGGCAAGAGTTGATTTCCATTTATAAAAAGCAAACCGCCGCGCGAGATGACGTTAAAGAAAAATACCGCGAGCGCGTCAAAGAATTGGTAACAGAAATTCAAAACGGCAGCCATGACTTCGCACCTGAGCTGATTGCGAAAATGCAGTTGCTTTCTGAAAAATTAGAAAAGCATAAAGGCAAAAAGGTCTACGGTTATCTTGACAAAAGCAGCAAAGCACTTGTCAAGGAGATCGTAAAAATGCTTGGGAACGACGAGAAAATCGCGGAGCTTTACGACTCGTGGTACGGATATAAATGCGAAACCGTTCGTACCTATACCGACAAAATGCCGGAAAAGATTTCTATCGAGGAGAACGAGGAATTCAAATCGATTCGCAATACCGTTGTGCGGTGCGCGGCGATGATGGGAAAACTCGACGAACAGCCCGACCGAGATATTGATTACGATTACCGTGCACTCAAAGACAAGGCGGACGATTTCAGATATTTATATGTAAGAGCTAATTCGAAGGACGATCCTTTCGCCTACTACCGCCTCGGCCGGTACTATCTTGAAAAGACCGACGATATGGAAGAAGCGGAATATTGGCTGCGCCTGGCGGCAGACGAAGGAAACGCTTTATCTTCATATCTTATTTATAAAAGCTGCCGCGACGGCAAATTCACCGATACGCCGGGCGAGAAGATGAAATATCTTCGGAAAGCCGTAGACGCCGGGTTCGGAACTGCGGAATATGAATACGCCAGGTATCTCAAAGACAAATCCCCCGCCGAAGCGAAGAAGTATTTTTTGCGCGCCGCAGAACACGGCTGTTTCCAAGCCGAATATACGCTGGGCAAGCTGCTCTTCGACGAAGGGAACCGCGAAGAAGCCAAGGAATGGCTCCAACGCTCCGCGCGGAACGACGCATGGACGCAAACGAGAGTCGGGTTGTTGCTTTATTACGAATACGGCGAATATGAAAAAGGCAAGGAACTTCTGCAAGGCGCCGCAGACAACGGATACACCCCTGCCGAAAAAGTACTCGATGCCCTCCGCAACAATCTCAACGCACGGCTCATTGTCGGCGTGTGCGATTTGTTTTATTACATTGGCAATCTCATCGGCGAGCATACCGAGGAGATATATCAGAAAGAACAGCGGATAAACAGCCACGGCATTGACCGCAGGCAGAGAAAAGCGCTGCGGGACAAGAAGCAGGCAATAGGGTTGAAAGAGCTATAGCGGGGATGAAAAAGAAATTGATAATAAAATAATAATTCTCCGCAAAAACGCTGGATATTCTCTCGAACCTGTGGTATGTTTGTGGTACACCAAAAAGTACAGTAAAGGAGGAAACGATGGCTAAACTGATTAGAAAACATTTTGGAAAAGTCGTTTCGGTAGAGCCGATCGCCCCATCGGACATCAACAGGAAATGGTCTTGGCACAAAGCATACGAAGGATTTTACGGAATCATTCATGTATATCAAAGCCGGCACAGATTTCCGGGGAAGTACTTTATCGTGATATACGATATAGAACTCAACTATCTGAAAATCGGAGTAGGAGAGTTAAAATACGAGGACAAGCGTATTCTCCTAACTACCCGAAACAGCAAATACACCTTCGAGCGTCTTGATATACAAGAAACGGAGGGTGAGTAAATGGGAAACAAACGCAGACCGCAAGGCGAGGGCATGGTACGCAAACGCGAGGACGGACGCTGGGAAGGCCGGATCGTTATCGGTCACAAGAAAGACGGTACGCCGATGTATAAATCTGTGTTCGGAAAGAGCCAAAAAGCGACGCTGAAACAGCTTCATCTGCTTATCAACCTCTACCGCGACGTCGACCTCACCGAAGAATGCCGCATGACGCTCGGCAAATGGATGGACAAATGGCTCGACGAGTATATGATATTCAAAATCAAAGAAAAAACAATGGACGGATACAGATCGATCGCGGAGCATCAAATCAAACGCTTTATCGGCGATAAACAGCTCGCCTATCTTACCACAGCGGATATTCAGAAATTTTACAACAAAATCAGAAAGGAAGGTCGGGTCAAGCCACACCCTTTGTACGGGTATGCATTATCTGACAGCGTGGTCAGAAAGATTCACATGACACTCCATGAAGCCTTGGAGGAGGCGGTTAGGGAAAGGTATATCGTGCGTAACCCTACAAACGGCACTGCCATACCGAAAAAGAGCTACGGAGAAAAGCAAGTCCTCGAGGACAGTCAGCTCGATACATTTATGGACGCTATCCAACGAGAGCCGTATTGGCACGACTTCTTCTATGTGGAAATCATGACGGGCTTACGCCGCGGCGAGATATGCGGACTCAAATGGACGGACATCGACTTTACCGCAGGTACGATGAGCATCAGGCGCTCTGTCGGCAGAACCAGATACGGCGGCATCTCTATCGGCGAAACCAAGACGAATGCAGGCACAAGAACGATCCTCATGCCGCCGAGCGTGGCAGAGCTGCTCAAAGCAAAAAAGGACAACGCCATCAACGAGTGGATCTTTCCCCACTACATGACTCCGTCCGAACCGTTGCACCCCGACACGGCGTATAGAAAACTCAAAACGATACTCAAACACGCAGAACTGCCGCTTATCCGGTTTCACGACCTACGCCACACTTTCGCCACTCACGCCACGCAAGGCGGCGTCGACGCCAAGACCTTGGCGGGTATCCTCGGTCACACCAACGCAAGCTTCACGCTCGACACCTATACCCACGTAACCGGCGATATGCAACGAAACGCGTCCGAGATCGTCGGCAAAATGATGAAAAAATTTATGAAACAGGAATGACGATATGGCCAATCAAAAAAGAAAACAAGGCGAAGGCACGGTACGCCTTCGCACAGACGGGCGCTGGGAAGGCCGCGTAGTCATTGGCTACGACGAAAAAGGGCTTCCAAAGACAAAAAGCGTATTCGCCCACACCAAAGACGCGTGCCTTGAAAAACTTTCAACGCTAAAAGAGCAATACGGAAGGATCTCGGAACGGCTGAAACCCGATATGCTTTTGGGAGATTGGATAGATTTTTGGTATCAATATTTCTCCAAACCAAAGCTCCGGGTGACCACCTACTCCACCTATGAAAACCGCATCTACGTGCATATCATACCCGGCATTGGTCAGATACCGCTCAACAAACTCTCGCAGAACGACCTGCAGCAGTTTTACGCAAAACTGAAACGGACGGGCAGAAAAAAGGACGTGGAAAACAAAGGCACACAGCTGTCTGACAGAATGGTACGCGCCTGTCATGCCATCTGCAGGTCGGCTCTTGAAAAGGCGGTCGACGAAGGCATGCTTACCAAAAATCCCGCCATCGGCTGTAAACTCCCGCCTAAGAAAAACGCAGAGATGAAAATACTCACCCAAGCGGAGATTATCCGGCTGCTCCACCAAGCCAGCGAGGAAGGCTATTACGAGCTGTTCCTTCTGGAGCTGACCACGGGAATGCGCCGCGGCGAGATTCTCGGTCTGAAATGGAAAGACATCAATCTTCATACGGGCGAGCTGAGGATTGTAAGGCAAGTCACCGTCAAGGGCGTGTCCGTTCCCAAAACGAAAAGCTCGATAAGGACGTTGTTCCTGCCTGCCGATATAGTAGAGCTTTTAAGAGAGTTAAAGAAAACGGCGACATGCGAATGGATATTCCCCTCCCCCGTCAAAGACGGCGAACCCAGGCATCCGTCCGCCGTAACCAAACGCTTCCGAATCATGCTTGAACGCGCGCATTGCAAGCACGTCCGTTTCCATGATCTACGCCATACCTTCGCCACGATGGCGCTGGAAAACGGCATAGACGTAAAAACGCTCTCGGCGATGATCGGTCATGTTTCCGCCGAAACCACGCTCAACATCTACTCCCACGTGACGGACGAGATGAGAGTACAGGCGGCAGTGAGAATCGACCGGGAAATCGGCGGTACAGACGCTCAGTTGCCCGAACCGAAGGACGAGCCAAGGAAAGACCAAACGAGCGATACAGGCGAGAATTTCGAGCCGTATAAGCCCAAAATACGCAAGAGCGGCACGGGATGCATGTATCAAGTAAACGAGCGGCTTTGGGAAGGCAGCTTCTATCCTCGGCAACCCGACGGCAAGCGCAGGAAATTCAACGTATACGCCAAAACGAGAGAAGAATGCGAGAAACTGCTTCAAGAGATGATAATCGCAAAGAAAGCGGAAATCGCTGAGCTGAAAAAGACTAAATCAAAGGGTTGACCTTATGGTCAACCCTCAAAATTTACTATGCAGTAAACAAAGAAAAAGCTCTGAGAAGTAATCCCCAAAGCCTTGTTTGATATATCCTTCGAAAGTCGAAAGTCAGACTGAAGCTACCAGACTGAAAAGTTTCCGCATAACCGTTTCTCTCTTTTCATATTATGAATTATGTTAAGATTATCTAAAAATATCAAT
>ERZ1106930.101-NODE-101-length-36153-cov-682.915258_pt1 | contig 36153 bp, 29 predicted proteins | sample MGYA00403663_ERZ1106930 | MGnify/ENA primary metagenome ERZ1106930 (study PRJEB35170, sample SAMEA104062438) | human gut metagenome | biome: human gut; feature: human-associated habitat; material: faeces | place: Denmark | collected 2012-06-26 ... | reverse complement strand
CGGCTGCGCCGACGGGACTTTCTGCGGTTTGCGGCAAGGGGAATTTGCCGCTTTGTTCGTTTGGATGCTCTTTTGAAAAAATGCGTCCGAATGCAAAAAAGTCGGATCATGCTGCTTTTTGCCGAAACGGGGCGAGAGGAGTTGTTTGGAAGGCCCGCAATATATTAAAGTATGTGTTTTCCCGCTTCCGAATCTGCGCAGCCGTTGACAAAAAGGAGAAAAAATGATATGATGGGAGAAAAGAAAAATCAAGGAAAAACGGTGGGCGTTTTACCAAATGTCGGACAGGCAGGACGGGCCGAAAGTGAGCGGACCGCCGCCGGCTGCCGTCGGCATAAAAGTGAGAGAAACCGGTAAGACGCCGGAGGAAAAGGAAAATGAGCGCAGCTGTGAAGCGTATATTGCAGAAGAATTTTTTGGACAGTGTAGTACTGGCTGTACTTGCGATCGTGTTCGCGTTCAATTATGAATTGTTTATTGCAAAAAACTCGTTTGCACCGGCAGGCGTCAACGGTATCGCAACAATGGTGGAATATAAGACCGGATTCAGTGTAGGTTATTTTTCACTGATCGTAAACGTGCCGCTCTGCCTGTTTGCTTTTTTCTGGATCGGGAAGGCGTTTGCCATCAAGACTTCTGTCTTTTCGATCGTTTATTCGGTTGCACTGCTGTTGCTGCGCAAGGTGGATCTGTCGGCGTTCCAGTACGACGCACAGGGCGTGGATACCATCTTTCCCGTGCTGATCTCCGGGTCGATCGGCGGATTTGTGTACGGGATCGCTTTCCGGCAGGATTCGTCTACGGGCGGGGCGGACATCATCGCAAAATACGTAAGCAAAGTGGACCCCATGCTGAACTTTTTCTGGATCAATTTTATCATCAATGCTGCCATCGCCGTTGTGTCGTATTTCGTTTATGCCGTTCCCGATGCGCAGGGGGTGCTTACATACAATTATAAGCCTGTATGTCTTTGCATGGTCTATTGCTTTTTGTCCAGTTTTGTGGGGAATTTCATCATCAAAGGCTCGAAATCAGCCTATAAGTTTTTCGTGATCACGTCCCATGCGGACGAGATCGACAATGAGATCTTTGAAAAACTCAAACACAGCGCGACGCGCCTTTTCGCAAGAGGGGCATACAGCAATACCGAACTCGATGTGATCGTATGCGTCGTGAACAAGCGGCAGCTGGTCGAATTTAAAGATATTTTGAAAAAATATGACAATACGTTTGCCTTTGTGGAAACGGTGGATGAAACGATCGGAAACTTCAGAAGGGGCAAATGACCTGAAAGGAAAACTATGAAAGAAAATCAGAAACTGATCCGCGAGATCATTGAAGATGTGAAACGGGATATGACCGACGAGGAAACCCTGAATTTGCTGGCAGGCAGCAGAATATCTGTCAATACAGCCAAGGAAAGCAGAAAAAAGTACACGGTCGGTCAGAAAGCGGCTGACAAAATCGCGAAGTTCGCCGGCAGCTGGGCGTTTATTTTTTCATTTGTCGGCGTGCTTGTACTGTGGATGGTGGGCAACGTCCTTTTGGGTGTCGGAGCGTTCGATCCGTATCCGTTTATTCTGCTGAACTTGGTGCTTTCCTGCGTTGCGGCAATTCAGGCTCCGCTGATCATGATGAGCCAGAACCGCCAGGAAGCAAAAGACCGGGCACGTGCGGAAAACGATTACAAGGTTAACCTCAAAACGGAGATTATGATCGAGGACCTGCATAATAAAATGAACAAGATTCTTGCCAAACAGGATGCAATACTTCGGCTTATGCGTGAAGAAGAATCCAAAGAATTGCCTTCCGACGAGAAAAAAGAAGAGAAAAAAGAGGAAAAATAAAGGGGCTCCTGCGGTGCAGGCCCCTTGTCGTTTTGGCGTACAAAATGAAGGAAAGAATGGACAAACGCAGAAGAAAATGATAAAATAGTCGCAGAATAATAAGGCCGTGTTTTTGTCCTGATCTGCCGCGCCGGGGATGCCGTTTGACAAGAGCAGTGCTTTTGATTATAATATTGCTCGGAGCGGATTCCGATCCGGAGCCGAAAGAAGGTTCGGGACGACATGGATTTCAGACCTGGCGTCGGAAAATGAAAAGAAGGCAGGTGCTTTTCGGGTATTTGCCATAAGAGATTGACTATGCTTTATCAAAAAATCGAAAAGATCCGTAAAAATACGGTCATGCATAAGATAACGGATTTTCTGGACGGAAACTGGTATCCGGTCGTTTATGCGGCATTGGCGCTTATCTGTTCGTTTACAGGGCTGGAGCTTGTTTTTTATGTTTTGACGGCTTTGGCCGCAATTTTCGGGACAGTCTTCTGCCGTGATACAAAATCGCTGATCGTTCCTCTGGTTCTGGCCGTTTATGCCGTCAGCCAGAAGCATACGCCGCAGCCTCCGTATAAATCGGATTATCTGTATGATCCGGCTGTACTGGCAACGCTCGGCGTTTTGTTTGTACTGGTACTTGCCTCGACGATTTTCCGCATGATCGCCTGCAAGGGGACGGGCAATGTTTTCCGTACGCCGACCAAGGCCCGCTGGGGGCTGTTTGCGCTGGGTGCTGCGCTCATCCTGAACGGTATTTTTTACAGCGGCTATACGATCGCAAATCTTGTGCTGGGGATCGGGATCGCTTTTTCGTTCGTTTATTTTTATGTTTATTTTTACAATACCGCTGAATGGACGGAAAAAACGCCGGAATACATTGCGCGGGTCCTGGTGCTGGCTTGTGCCGTGATCCTTATCCAGCTTCTGGAAATGTTTGTTTTCGATTATCCGCAGAATAAGAATGAATTTGTTCTGGGCTGGGGTATGAGCAACAACATCGGCGGAATGCTTGCAATGTTCATGCCCGCCTGTTTTTATCTCGCTTATAAGAGCCGTTACGGTATCGCATTTTATATATTGGGGCTTCTTACCTTTGCGGGGGTAGTCATGACGCTCAGCCGCACTTCCGTGTTTGTGGGCGGGGCGATCCTGATAGCCTGTATGATCTATTTGAGCATAAAAGGCAGATACGCCCTTTTTATTCGGATCTTCAACGTGATTTTTATTGTTGCTCTTATTTGTTTTGTCTTTGTGCCGAATGAGTTGTGGCGGGTTTTCCAGTATTATATCGAACACGGGTTAAACGATTCCGGTCGTTGGGACATCTGGGAAAACGGAGTGAAGAACTTTCTGCGTGCTCCGATTTTCGGTGTGGGATTCTATACGCCCATCGCGCCCGATTGGTCCTATAACATTGAAAACTGGGTCTTTCCCGATATGTATCACAATACGTACATTCAGCTGCTTGCTTCCTGCGGTATTCTGGGTGTTGCGGCGTATACGTTTCATCTTGTTCAGGGAGCGATGCTGATATTTCGTAAGCCGTCGGCAGAACGTATCTTTTTCTTTCTTGTGATTTTGGCACTGAGCGGAATGAGTATGGCGGACAATCATTTGTTTCATGTATTCCCGACGCTCGTGTATTCCATGCTGATCGCCATGTGCGAGAAAGATTACGAAAAGTGCGCGCGGGTCGGTAAAGCCGAGCATTCCGCTGAGGACGGCGTTGCAGATTCCGCGGAACAAGCAGAAGAGGAGAAACGTCTGCCGAAAACAACGGAAGAATAGCAGATGCCGCAAGGCTTTTTAGCGGAAGCATGAAAAAATCTGGAAGAAAATTACACAAATATCGCGGATTGTTCACAAAGTTAACCTTGACAAAACAGTACGGATGTAGTAAAATTTTTTTTGGGTTCATCCTGTTGTGAATTAATGTTGTATTGAAATAAAAATCTTATAATATGAAATTTTTCGGGAGAAGCAGAACATGGAAGGCTTGAAAATTCCGGATTTATACGACCTGTCGCACACGGCGGCGGGGGAGTATCTGAAACAGTTTCAATATCCTTGGGAAGCGTTGGCAGGACTGAAAGATTTTATTCTGCAGCTGGGCGCAGAACTGGATGTAAAGCAATACGATGAAATTCTGCCGCAGGTATGGGTGCATAAAACGGCGAAAGTTGCGCCGACGGCGTATCTGGGAGCGCCGTGCATTGTGGGTGCAAAAACGGAGATACGTCACTGTGCTTTTGTGCGCGGCAGCGCATTGATCGGCGAAAATTGCGTCGTCGGGAACTCGGTGGAACTGAAAAATGCAATCTTGTTTGACAATGTGCAGGTACCGCATTTTAATTATGTCGGGGACAGTATTCTCGGCTACAGATCGCATATGGGAGCGGGTTCGGTGACATCCAACGTGAAATCGGATAAAACCCTCGTTTGCGTGCGCTGCGATGGAGAAAAACTGGAAACGGGTCTCAAAAAATTCGGCGCGATGCTGGGTGATTTTGTGGAAGTGGGCTGCAACAGCGTACTCAATCCCGGCACGGTGATAGGCCGGCATACGAACATTTATCCGCTTTCGAGCGTGCGCGGTTTTATTCCCGCCGACAGTATTTATAAAAGTGCGGATAAAGTTGTAAGAAAAAGTTAAAAGGAATTTACGATGGGAAGATATTTCGGAACAGACGGGTTCCGCGGTGAGGCGAACAAGACGCTGACCGCGGAACACGCATATAAAGTAGGAAGGTTTTTGGGGTATTATTACGGTGAACGCAGGCGCCGCCGCGGAGATGAAACTCCTGCGCGCATCGTGATCGGGAAAGATACGCGCCGTTCCAGCTATATGTTCGAGTATGTGTTGGCGGCGGGACTTTGTGCGTCGGGGGCGGACGCGTATATTCTGCACGTCACGACAACTCCGTCCGTTGCGTACATCACACGGGTGGACGATTTTGACTGCGGTATCATGATTTCTGCGAGCCATAACCCGTATTACGATAACGGCATCAAACTGATCAACAACAACGGCGAAAAGATGGACGAAGCGACCATTGCGCTGGTGGAAGATTACATAGACGGAAAACTGGAGCTGTTCGGCAAGAAAATTGAGGAAGTGCCGTACGCCCTGCGGGAGAAGATCGGCAAGACGGTGGATTATGCATCGGGCAGAAATCGTTACATCGGGTATCTGATCTCGATCGGCATGTATTCGTTTAAGGGCAAACACGTGGGATTGGATTGTGCGAACGGATCCGCGTGGAATATTGCGAAATGTGTGTTCGAAGCGCTGGGTGCGAAAGTGACGGTCATCAATGCGGAGCCGAACGGATTCAACGTGAATGAGAATGCGGGTTCGACGCACATCGAAGGGCTTTGCCGTCTTGTGAAAGAAAAGGGACTGGATATCGGATTTGCCTATGACGGCGATGCCGACCGCTGTCTGTGCGTGGATGAAAACGGGAATGTGGTGGACGGCGATCAGATCTTATATATTTACGGAAAATATATGAAAGATCGCGGGAAACTTGTCACAAATACCATTGTGACGACAGTGATGAGCAATCTCGGATTATATAAAGCGCTCGACGAAGAAGGAATCGCTTACGCAAAGACTGCCGTCGGGGATAAGTACGTTTATGAATATATGCAGCAGCACGGATGCAGGCTGGGGGGAGAGCAGTCGGGACATATCATTTTTACGAAATATGCGACGACGGGTGACGGAATTCTGACGAGCCTGAAAATTATGGAAGTGTTGATGGCGAAAAAGGCAACGCTGTCGCAGCTGGCTGCGCCGGTCCATATTTATCCGCAGGTGGTCGTCAATGTCCGCGTGGCGGACAAATCTGCGGTGCAGAGGGATGCAGACGTACGCACGGCGGTCGAAAACGCGGCGCGTGTGTTGGGCGATGAAGGACGGATACTCGTGCGTGAATCCGGTACGGAACCGCTCATCCGCGTCATGGTAGAAGCCAAGACCAAAGAGGAGTGCGGGAAAATTGCAGACGGCGTGGTGCGTGTCATTCAGGACAAGGGCTATGCCGTTTAAGGACGGAATATGTGCGGAATTGTAGGATATACAGGAAATAAACAGGCTGCGCCTGTCTTGTTGGACGGATTGAAAAAACTGGAATACCGCGGGTATGATTCGGCGGGGATAGCCGTGCTTGGCCCGACAGGGAAAACGACGGTCGTCAAGGCGAAAGGAAGGCTGAAAAGGCTGACGGAAAAAACGGACGACGGGAAAACTGTTTTTGGTACTTGCGGGATCGGGCATACGCGTTGGGCAACCCATGGCGAGCCTTCGGAAGTAAACGCGCATCCGCATTTCAATGACGAAAAGACGGTTTTTGGGGTACACAACGGGATCATCGAAAATTTTGCCGATCTGAAACTGAAACTGGAAAAAGCGGGATATTCTTTCTATTCGCAGACGGATACGGAGATCGCGGTAAAACTTGTCGACTATTACTATAAAAAATGGCATGACCCGCTGGATGCGCTCATCTCTTTTACGCTTCGCGTGCGCGGTTCGTATGCGTTGGCGATCATGTTTCAGGATTTCCCGGGCGAAATCTATGTCGCGCGGAAAGACAGTCCCATGATCATCGGGGTCGGGGACGGAGAAACATTTCTTGCGTCCGATGTTCCGGCTATTCTCAGATATACGCGCCGCGTGTATTATATCGGGAATATGGAGATCGCGCGTTTGCAGAAAGGCAAAGCGGAGTTTTTTGACCTTGACAAAAACGAATTAAAAAAAGAATTGGTCACGATTACGTGGGATGAAGAATCCGCGGAGCGGGGCGGATTCAAACATTTCATGATGAAAGAGGTCCACGAACAGCCCAGAGTTGTGCGGGACACGATCAACGACGTCGCCGGCGAAGGAGTCATCGATTTCGGGCGGGTCGGACTGTCGGATGAAATGATACGGTCTTTCTCGGAGATCTGGATCGTGGCTTGCGGATCTGCGTATCATGCGGGCGTCGTTTCGCAGTACGTGATCGAAAGCCTTGCCCGTATTCCTGTTCGCGTCGAGCTTGCGTCCGAATTTCGATACCGCGAACCCATCCTTTCGGAACAGATGCTCGTAATCATAATCAGCCAGTCGGGAGAGACGGCGGACAGCCTCGCCGCCTTGCGGGAAGCAAAAGAAAGAGGGGCAAAGACCCTTGCAATCGTGAACGTGGTCGGTTCGTCTATCGCGCGCGAAGCGGATATGGTCTTTTATACAAAAGCCGGCCCTGAAATCTCTGTCGCCACGACAAAAGCATACAGTGCGCAGCTGGCGGCAGGATACCTGCTGGCCGTACAGTTCGCGTTTGTGCGTGGGAAGATCGGAAAAGAAAGATATTCGCAGCTGATCGACGAAATGAAAGCGCTGCCTGAAAAGATCGCGGCTTTGCTCGAAGATAAAGAAAAAATTCAGAAATTTGCGGCGCAGATCGCCAACCGACGCGACGTGTTTTTTATCGGCAGGGGAGTTGATTATGCGGTCGGTATGGAGGGAAGTCTCAAACTCAAAGAGATCAGTTATATCCATTCGGAAGCGTATGCCGCAGGAGAACTCAAACACGGGACGATCAGTCTTATAGAAGACGGTACGTTGGTCGTCGGTATTCTTACACAGGGCCGTCTTGCAGAAAAAACATGGAGCAATATGGTCGAAGTGTACAGCCGCGGCGCATGCCTTATGGCTTTGACCTCGGCAGGCAGTTATTATGTGGAAGACAAAGCGGCGTTTACGATTTATATTCCCAAAGCGGAAGAGCTGTTTTTGCCGAGCCTGGCGGTCATTCCCTTACAGTTGCTCGCGTATTATGTGAGTGTGGCGCGCGGTTTGGATGTCGATAAACCCAGAAATCTCGCAAAGAGCGTTACGGTTGAATAAGATTCTTATGCAATATTTACAGTACGGAGAAAATTATGAGTAGAGCATATCATGTTAAAAAGGATATCCTGATCGTTGCCATCAGCGATTTTATTGCCTTGACGCTTTCCATGTTGGTTTCCATGCTGATCGTACACGGGGAGATTATCTGGGATTGGGAGCTTTTGTATTGGTATCTTTGCAATATCGGTACGGTGGCCGTCTTTTATATCTTGTTCCGATTGTATTCGATGTCTTTGCGTTCGGTGGGCATCATCGATTCGATCAAGGTTGTATTAGCAGGACTATGTATTCTGGGAGTGAATGTCGTCTACATTTTCTTCTTTGACGAGGTCTGCGGCGTCCGTACCTGTATTCTGTATGTGCTGATGCTTACGATTCTCGCTCTGCTGATCCGTTTTTCCAAAAGAATTTATTTTGCCTCCAAATATATTGTCAATAAGGAGGACGAACACAAAGTTCGTGCCATGATCGTCGGCGGCGGCGATGCCGGATCGATGCTCATCCGTGAGATCCAGACGAGTGATAAGATCGATTACAACCCTGTCTGCATCGTGGACGACGATCTTGCCAAGATCGGAAAAAGCATCGGGGATGTCAAGATCGTCGGAGCAACGTCCGAAATAAAAAAATTCGCCGATCTTTACAATATCGAAGAAATTCTCATCACGATGCCGTCCGTACCGAAAAAAGAGATCCAGAAAATTTTTGATATCTGCAAGACGACCAAATGCAAGGTAAAGATCCTGCCCGGGTTGTACCAGATCGTGAACGGCGAAGCCAGCGTTTCGGCGCTGCGCCCCGTGCAGATCATCGACCTTTTGGGCAGGGAGCAGATCAAAGTCAACCTGGACGAGATCGTGGGGTATATAGAGGGCCGCGTCGTGCTGGTAACGGGCGGCGGCGGTTCGATCGGCAGTGAACTTTGCCGCCAGATAGCAAGTCACAACCCCAAACGGCTGATCATTCTGGATATTTATGAAAATAACGCCTATGAGATCGAACAGGAACTTCGGAGAAAGCATCCCGAACTCAATCAGATCGCTTTGATCGCAAGCGTGCGCGATGTCGGAAAAATGGAAGACGTATTCAAAAAATACCGTCCGGAAATCGTATTTAACGCGGCAGCGCACAAGCATGTCCCGCTCATGGAAACCAGTCCGAACGAAGCGGTAAAAAACAATGTGTTCGGTACGCTGAACGTTGCCCGCTGCGCCGATAAATACGGCGTGAAGACATTCGTTCAAATATCGACGGATAAAGCTGTCAATCCTACCAACGTTATGGGGGCGACGAAACGTATCTGTGAAATGATCATTCAGACTCTTGGCCGTCACAGCAAGACAAATTTTGTCGCCGTGCGGTTCGGAAACGTCCTCGGCTCCAACGGTTCGGTGATTCCTCTCTTTGAAAAGCAGATCGCCGAAGGCGGGCCTGTCACGGTTACGCACAAGGATATCATTCGCTATTTCATGACGATCCCGGAAGCGGTGTCACTGGTTCTGCAGGCAGGCGCTTATGCCAAAGGCGGTCAGATATTTGTTCTGGATATGGGCGAGCCTGTCCGCATTTATGATCTCGCGTACAATCTTATCAAGCTCTCGGGGCTGGAACCGGGCATAGATATTGAAATCAAATGCACGGGGCTTCGTCCGGGCGAGAAACTCTACGAGGAACGGCTTATGGACGAAGAAGGCATGCAGACCACGGCAAACGGTCTGATCAACATCGCAAACCCGATCGATATCGACGAAGGATTTCTTTGGTCGGAATTGGACAAACTCTATAAAGCGGCGTATGCAGAGACTGACAATATCCGTGCCGCCATTGCAGAGCTTGTAACGACGTATAAGCCGCAGTAACGGGCGCATAAAGCCGAAGCGGCAGAAAGGAGAATGTGGATCATATGGAAAATGAAGAAAATATCATTACCGCAAGCGACATATTCCGTACCATTCGGAAAAGAATTTGGATCGTTGCAGCCGTATCGCTCGCATGTTGCATTGTATTTTTCTGTTTTGCGCAATTTTGGTACAACAGCAACAATCAGGATTACAGGGCGACTTGCTATATATCCTTTCCGGGCGTTTATTCGGGGAGTACGCAGAGCGTTTATCCGGACGGATCGGTTTTCCGCGCGGAAGATATCATCTCTTACGATACGTTGTGCGCAGTCAAGGAGGAGGACGCGGAGCTGTTTTCGTCGCTGGATATCGAAAACATGGTTCGCAACGATCTGATATCCGTTTCCTTCAGCGTAGCCAATGCGGCGGTACAGTCTTCGCAGCAATCGCAAAACAATACGCAGACCACCGCTACGCAGGCGGATGCGGAACTCACGATCACGGTGTCGTCCGCTTGTTTTGCAAATTCCGAGCAGGCGATGGAATTCATCCGCCGCGTCGCCGTTTATCCCGTTTTGCACGCGCAGGAATTGGTCGCTTCCTCCGTCTACGATATGTATCTGCAGAACTATGCGAGCAGTCAGGCAAGCAACGAACTCAAAGTCAATTCGCTCATATCCCAGCAAAAATACCTGCTGGATATGTACGACGCGCTCATAGCGGCCAAAGGCTCTTACTACATCGTTTCTTTTGCCTCGGAAGACGGCACGGTTTCTTCGGGGACGTTGGATTCCTTCCGCACCCGCTGCAAAGCCGTGTTCAATGAGGACGAACAACAGGCGTTGCAGGAAGAATTGGACGTCAACGGCTATATTTTTGATTCGGAATCTTTCGAGGAAGAGGCGCAGAACCGCCTGAACGTGCTGGAATCAAAGATCGCGGATCTGGATTTTCAGATCTCCGAGTACAATACCATGATCAGCAGGCTGGAAACGGAAGGCGCTACGGACAGCGTGGTGTCGCAGCTGACGAAAGTGTGTGTACAGCTGGCGCAGGAACGGAATGCTTATGCGCTGGAAAAAGAAAAAATCCAGTCCAATCTGCTCGATCCTCCCAGCGCGGGGGAGATCGCCGCGTTTGAGGCAAAACTCGATGGTTATTACAATCTTTTGGAGGAACAGACGCAAATCTATAAAAGCGTAAGGACGCAGTATTTTGCACAGGAATCCTATTTCCGTATGCAGAATAACAAACTTTCGGTTACCGGAGGCATTTCACCTGTCCTTGCGATCATCGGCGGACTGGTCATCGGATTCATCGCGGCGTGTGTGGTCGTATGCGCAGTGGATCTGAACAAGCAGCATAAGAAAAAAGCGGTAAAACCGGAATCGGAAGAAACTTCAGAGGCTGAAAAATCCGGACCGCAAGAGTAAGCCGAAGAGGCTTAGGGCAGATATTTTCAAAGTTTTGATTTCCACCCCTGTGAATGAGAACCATTCCCCGGGGTGGACTTTCCGTTTTTTATACAGTTGAATTTGTGTGAAAATGTGGTTATTTTTTTAGAAATTCCTGAAGATACGGAGAAAATTTTCACATAGGCGTGCATTTGATAGCGTTAAAACGCATTTCATGGTAAAATATCTTTGATTTTGACAGAAGCGGGATCTTCGCTGTATGTCGGCAGAATTGTTTTTACATCGAGGAATAGCATGAGAGAAAGAATTTATTTGAGTTCACCGCATATGGGCGGTGAAGAAATGAAATACATTCAGGAAGCATTTGACACCAACTGGATCGCACCTTTGGGCAAAAACGTGGAAATGTTTGAAAAAGAAATGTGCGAATACATCGGCAGAAAGAGCGCCGTGGCGCTTTCCAGCGGCACGGCGGCGATCCATCTGGGACTCAAATACCTGGGCGTGAAAGAGGGAGATATCGTTTTTTGTTCTTCCTTTACGTTCAGCGGATCGTGTAATCCGATCGCCTATCTCGGCGCAAAGCCCGTATTTATCGACAGCGATTACGACAGTTATAACATGAGCCCCGCCGCCCTCGAAAAGGCATACGAAACATATCCTTCGCCCAAAGCGGTGGTAGTTGTCAACCTTTACGGACAGTCGGCAAAATACGACGAGATCTTAAAAATCACGAAAGCGCACAACACCCCCGTGCTGGAAGATTCCGCCGAGAGCCTCGGTGCAAAATACAAGGGGATCCAGACGGGAAATTTCGGGGATATTTCCATTTTCTCGTTCAACGGTAACAAGATCATCACCACGAGCGGCGGCGGAATGCTGATGTGCAACGATCAGCAGACGCACGACAAAGTCCTGTTCTGGGCAACGCAGTCGCGTGAAAAATTTCCGTGGTATCAGCACGAAGAGATCGGTTACAACTATCGTCTGAGCAATATCTGTGCGGGTATCGGCAGGGGGCAGATGCGCGTGCTTGCAACGCGCGTGGCGCAAAAACGCCACATTCATGATCTCTACGAAAAGGCGTTTGCGGACAATCCGTACATTTCACTCGTTCCGACGATGAAGGACAGCGAACCCAGCTACTGGCTTACGGGCGCGACGCTTTCAAAGGATTGCAAGGCGACGTTTATGGACGTCATCGATGCTCTTGCGGCGGAAAATGTGGAGAGCCGCCCCGCATGGAAACCCATGCACACACAGCCGGTATTCAAAGATTGCGGATTTGTGACGCATCTCACCGAACAGGAAAAAGCGGAGATCGGCGCGGGGAGCGTGTGCGAAGATCTGTTCTCGCGCAGCCTTTGCCTGCCCAGCGACAGCAAAATGACGGATGAACAGGTCAACTTTGTCGCGGACGTGATCAACAGGACGATTTACGAAAAACAAAAAGATTGAAAAGGCAGGGAGTTGATTCCTGCCGGAGATGATTATGGACTTAATAAAGCAATCGGAACCCGATTCGCTGCCGAAGAGCCCTGCGGGCAAGGAAGTTTCCGACGGAAAAGCAAAAAATGCGGAGATACCCGAAGATAAAAAAGTATATGCGCCGAATTTATGCAAACGGTTTGTCAAACGCTCGTTTGACATTGTGTTCGGCGGCTGTCTTTTGCTGGTGCTTTCTCCGTTTTTCCTGTTGTTTACGCCCGTCGTGGCGATCGCCATGAAAGGGAATCCTTTTTTTGTGCAACCGCGGCCGGGGAAAAACGGAAAAATATTCAAAATGCTGAAATACCGCACCATGACGAATGCGAAAGACAAGGACGGCAACCTCCTTCCGGACGAAAAGCGGCTGACGCGTTTCGGAAAACTTATGCGCAAGCTGTCCGTGGATGAACTTCCCGAAGCGTGGAATATCTTTATCGGGCAGATGAGCGTCGTGGGGCCGCGCCCGCTGTTGGTGCGCGATATGACCTTTTTCGACGAAGTGACCATGCAGCGGCAGATCGTGCGTCCGGGACTTACGGGGCTTGCGCAGGTACGCGGCAGAAATGATATTTCCTGGGAAGATAAATACCGTTACGATCTCGAATATATCCGCAAACAGGGGTTCTTTTACGATCTGCGCATCCTGTTTGAAACGGTATTTAAAGTTTTCCGCAGCGAGGGGATCAATACGCAGGGAATGGCGACGTCGGAAGACTACGGCGATTATCTCTTGCGGACGGGCAAGGTCACCCAAGAGGAATACAGAGAAAAACAGGAATTGGCAAAAGAGCTCCTGAAATCGGCATGAGCGCATCAAGCGAAGAATATGCGGGAAGCCGGAAGAGAGGATATCGAATGAGCAAAACCATCTGGATCATCAATCATTACGCGCTCACGCCCGCGCAGGGCGGGCTCTGCCGCCATTACTATTTTGCAAAAGAACTGCAAAAGCGCGGCTGGAATGTGAGAATTTTTACGTCGAGCGCGATCCATAATACGGACATCAACATGATCGCCGCAGACGAACCGTTTTTTAAAGACGTGGATTACGAGGGAGTGCATTACACTTATCTCAAATCTTCGAATTACCGCGGCAACGGGCTTGCCAGGATAAAGAATATGCTCGGGTTCGCCTTCCATATAAAAAAGATCTGGAAAGCGTACGGAAAGGAAAAGCCCGACGTGATATATACTTCCACACCCGATCTGTTCACGGCATGGAAAGCGGAATTGTTTGCAAAAAAACATAAATTGCCGTGCGTTACGGAAGTGCGCGATCTTTGGCCGCTTTCCATTGTGGAATACAAGGGGATCTCCGAAAAAAATCCCGCGATCCTTGCGCTGTACGTTTTGGAGAAGAAAATTTACAGGCGTGCGGATGCGATCGCGTTCACGATGCCGGGCGGAAAGGACTATGTCCGCGATAAGAAATGGACAAAGGCGGTCAGTACCGATAAGATTTTTAACGTAAATAACGGCATCGACATCGCCTTGCAGGAAGAACAGCGCGAGAAATATATTTACGAAGACGAAGACCTGCAAGATGCAAGCAAATTCAAAGTGGTGTATGCGGGTTCGGTGCGCGCGGTCAACGACGTGGGACAGCTTGTAGACTGCGCAAAGAAATTGCAGGACACGGATATAAAACTGATCGTATTCGGGGACGGAACGCAGAAAGAAATGCTGGAAAAGCGCGTGGCGGAGGAGAATATTACAAATGTGGTATTCAAGGGCCGTGTGGATAAGACGTACATTCCGTCCATCTGCGCACAGGCGGACGTGAACGTCATCAACGTGCGGCAGACGAACGTTTCCAAATACGGCGTGAGTTGGAACAAATTATTCGATTACATGAATGCGGGCAGGCCGATCCTATCCACGGTGAAAGTGAATTATGACCTGATTGAAAAATATGATTGCGGCATTGCCTGCGAAAAACAGGATACGGAGACCGTGTGCGCGGCACTTTTAAAACTGCGCGGTATGCCGAAAGAGGAATACGAAGCCATGTGCGCGCGGGCAAAGGCGGCGGCAAAGGATTTTGATTATACGATTTTAACGGACCGAATGGAAGAAGCGATCGCCTATGCGATGCGGTCTGAGGAGAGGAAGTGAAAATGCAGTTTATCGATCTGAAAAAACAGTACGAGGTCTTGAAAAAAGACATTGACGCGGGTATTTCGAAAGTGCTTTCGGACGGGCATTATATCGGCGGTGAGGAAGTTAAACAGCTTTCGCAAGAGCTTGCGGCATATACGGGCGCAAAATATTGCCTGACCTGTGCAAACGGAACGGACGCGCTGACGATCGCGCTCCGCTGTCTGGGTGTGGGCAAAGGGGATGCGGTCTTTGTTCCGTCGTTTACTTTTTTTGCGAGTGCGGAAACGCCCGCGCAGGAAGGGGCAAGCTGCGTCTTTGTGGACGTAGACGAGCGCACATTCAACATGGACGCACAAAAGCTGGAATCGGCGGTCGAAAAAGTCCTGAAAGAGGGAAAACTTTGTCCGAAATGTATCGTCGCGGTGGATCTGTTCGGGCAGCCCGCCGCATATCCCGCGATCCGTAAAGTAGCCGAAAAATACGGCCTTTCGATCGTGGAAGACGGCGCGCAGGGGTTCGGCGGCAGTATCGGCGGAAAAAAAGCCTGTTCGTTCGGCGATATCTCCACGACATCCTTTTTCCCCGCGAAACCGCTCGGCTGTTACGGCGACGGCGGTGCGATCTTTACGGACAATGAAGAGTATTACAAGCTGATGTGTTCGCTTGCCGTGCACGGCAAGGGCAGTTTCAAATACGACAACGTGCGCCTCGGGTACAATTCCCGTCTGGATACGTTGCAGGCGGCTATTTTGCTTCCCAAACTTCACGCCTTTGAAAAATACGAACTTAAAGACAGGAACGCGGTCGCAAAGAGATATACGGATGCTTTGGGCAAGAAGTTTAAAACGCCCGTTGTTCCCGAAGGATATGAAAGCAGTTGGGCGCAGTACACGCTGATTCTGGACAGCAAGGAAGAGCGGGAGAGTATTCAGGCAAAGCTTAAAGAAGCGGGGATTCCCACGATGGTCTATTACCCCGTACCCATGCACAAACAGACGGCGTTTAAAGACTGCGGCGCGGATGCGGAAACGCTGCATGTTTCGGAATATCTTTGCGAACGGGTCATGAGCATACCGATGCATCCGTATCTGGATGAAAAGACGCAGGATACGATCATAAACGCGCTGCTTTCGTGCCGCACGAAGGAGTGAAATGGATAAAAATTATTTTGTACATGAATCGAGTTATGTGGACGAGCCGTGCTCGGTCGGGGAAGGCACGAAGATCTGGCATTTTTCGCATATCATGAAAGATTGCACGATTGGGCGAAACTGTAACATCGGGCAGAACGTGGTCATTTCTCCGGGTGTCGTGCTCGGGAACAACGTGAAAATACAGAACAACGTTTCCGTTTATACGGGCGTAGAATGTGAGGACGACGTGTTTTTGGGGCCGAGCTGTGTATTTACCAATGTGATCAATCCGCGCAGCCATGTGTCGCGCAAAGACGAATACAGGCGGACGCTACTTAAAAAAGGGTGCAGCATCGGGGCAAACAGCACGATCGTGTGCGGGCACACGATCGGAAAATACGCGCTGGTGGGCGCGGGAGCGGTCGTCACGAAAGACGTGCCCGATTACGCGCTGGTCATGGGAAATCCTGCGCGCGTGAAAGGATATGTGTGCAACTGCGGCGAAAAACTTGCGTTTGAAGGAAACGCGGCAATCTGCAAATGCGGCAGAAAATATAAAATTTCGGAAGGAACGGTTGAGGAGATACAATCATGAACATGAAAGAAGAGTTGTTAAAAAAGATCGCGGATAAAACCATCGTGGTCGGTGTATGCGGTTTGGGATATGTGGGCCTGCCGCTTGCGGTCGAAAAGGCAAAAGCCGGCTTTAAAACCATCGGTTTTGATGTGCAGGAAGCCAAAGTGAACATGGTCAATGCCGGGAAAAATTACATCGGCGACGTCGTGGACAGCGATCTGGAAACGCTGGTAAAAAAGGGTATGCTGCGCGCGACAACGGATTTTGATTTTGTCAAGGAAGTGGATTTTATCGCGATCTGCGTGCCTACGCCGCTGGATGCACACCAGCAGCCGGATATCAGCTATGTGCGCGACAGTGCGATCGCCATTTCCAAGCACCTGAAAAAGGGCACGATGGTCGTACTCGAATCCACGACTTATCCGGGAACAACGGAAGAACTGCTCAAACCCATTTTGGAAGAGGGGAGCGGGCTCAAATGCGGCGAAGATTTCTATCTCGGGTTCAGTCCCGAACGCGTGGATCCGGGCAATCTGATCTATAAGACAAAGAATACGCCGAAAGTAGTGGGTGCGATCGGCGACGACGCGCGCGAGGTGATCGCCACAATGTACCGCGCCGTATTGCAGAGCGATATCCACGAGGTTTCCTCTCCCGCCGTTGCGGAAATGGAAAAGATCCTCGAAAACACATACCGCAACATCAATATCGGGCTTGTCAACGAGCTGGCACAGCTCTGCCATAAAATGAATATCAGCATCTGGGAAGTGATCGAAGCGGCAAAATCCAAACCGTACGGTTTCCAGGCGTTCTATCCCGGCCCCGGCCTGGGCGGACACTGCATCCCGCTCGATCCCTATTATCTTTCCTGGAAAGCGCGCGAATACGGGTTCCATACGTCCATGATCGAGTCGTCCATGATGATCAACGACAAGATGCCCGAATACACGGTGGAGCGCACGAGCGATATTCTGAACCGTTTTGAAAAGTCCCTCAAAGGCGCGAAAGTGCTGCAGTTGGGCGTAGCTTACAAGCAGGACATCGACGATTACAGGGAAAGCCCCGCGCTCGTCGTGGGCGATCTTCTGCGCAAGGAAGGCAGCCTCGTCGATTACTACGATCCCTATGTGCGCGAATACAAGTACAAAGGGCAGAAATATCAGAGCATGGAAAAAATCAGTCCCGATATCGTGAAAAAATACGATATCGTTATCGTAACGGCGGGACATACGACCATCGATTATGATATGGTGGCGGAGAATGCCGTGGCGGTGTTCGATACGAAAAATGCCATGAAGAACGTCAAAAACAGGACGAAGATCGAACTTCTCTGATTTTTAAGACCAAGATCTGCGGCAGGCCGACACCGCCTGCCGCAGGAAAATGATCAGACGAATACGCGGGGGAAGGCCGCTCGCAGCATTTGCGGCATTGAGAATAATAAAAGAGAGAGCATTCATGTCTATTCAGGAAAGGCTGAAAAGAGATTATTTCGGCCCCAATCGATATGCGCAATACAAAGCCGTATTGCAGAAAGCGTTGAAAAACGGCTTTCATTTCGTAACATTAAAAGATTTTGACGTTGCGAAAACGAAGCAGGTGATCCTGCGGCACGATATCGACAGCGATATCGGCATCGCGAAAAAAATGTTTGCGATCGAGAAAAGCCTCGGGATCCGCAGCACATACTATTTCAGAAAGAATACCGCCGATAAGCGTCTGATGCGCACATTGTCAGAGTACGGCTGCGAAGTTTCATATCATTTTGAAGAAATCGCCCGGTTCGCATACAGGCACAATCTGAGCGATCGCGAAGAAATTTTTTCGCACATCGGCCCGATCCGCGAAAACTTTAAAAAAAATCTGGAAAAGTTCCGCAAAAAGGGCGGTTGTGAAAGCAAGACAGTTGCATCGCACGGCGATTTTGTCAACCGCAAAACGGGAATCGTCAACAACGAACTTTTAAATGATGCCCTGCGCAAAGAGTGCGGCATCCTGCGCGAAGCGTACGACGCGGAACTTATGGACAATACAAAATACTGTTCGGATTGCAGGGACGATTTTTTGTCAAGATGCGATTTTGAAGAAGCGGACAACTACTATCTTTTACTGCATCCGCGCAACTGGGCTCCGAATTTGTTTACGAGATCGTGTCTGGATCTGCAGAGAGCATTTCGCGGCGTGAAATATAAATTCGGCAGTAAATTGCACAATGTTTGGAAGATCGTTCGTCAGATACGCACACTTCCCAAAGCGAAACTTTCATTTTACGGGGCAGACCAGCGGGAAACGTACCGTTATTTTACGAAGCCGCATCCGAAATATAAAATTTTCAAAAACAAAGCGGTCGGCGCCTGTCTTTTGAAAAAACCGCAGAGTTTTGAAGAGTATCTTGCAGGAAAAGAAAAGCAGAATCTGCGTACGGCGCGCAACAAAAGTATTAAAAACGGATATACGTTTCGCGAAATCAGCGTCAAAGACCATGCGGACGGCATTTTGGAGATCAACCTTTCCAAAAACGAAAGACAGGGTCACGAGATGACGCGCGACTATTTCGATAAGGAAAAGATCGTATCGCAGGCGGAGGGAAAGCAATGCTTCGGCGTCTTTGACAAAGAGGGCAAGATCCTTGCCTATTGCTATCTGATCGAGGCGGGTGATTTTATCATCATAAGCCGTTTGCTCGGCCATGCGGACTACCTCAAAGAGGGCGTGATGTTTTTCATGATCGGAGAATGCGTGAAATTGTGGCTGGAAACGGACAGATGGAAAGACGTGGAGTATTTTTTCTACGATACCTGGTTCGGTGCGCTCAAAGGCTTAAAAAAGTTTAAACAGGATCTGGGGTTTGTACCCTGTAAAGTAAAATATACATTCAGCAAAGAAAAGAGGTAAACAATATGAAATATGCGCTGATCGGTTGCGGAAGGATCTCGACCAATCATATCAAAGCGGCGGTGAACAATCATCTTGAAATTGCAGCCGTCTGCGATATCGTTCCCGAAAATATGGAGAGCGTTCTCGCAAAGCATGGCCTGGAAAAGGATGCTTCCATTCAAAGATACACCGATTACAAAGAAATGATCGCGAAAAATCCTGATCTGAAGCTTGTTTCGATCGCAACGGAGAGCGGCATCCATGCGGAGATCGCACTGTATTGCATCGATAAAGGCATCAACGTCATCATTGAAAAGCCGATGGCGATGAGCATTGCCGATGCGGAGGAGATCATAAAGCGCAGCGAGGAGAAAAACGTTAAAGTTTCCGCATGCCATCAGAACCGCTTCAATATTGCCGTACAGCAGATGCGCCATGCTTTGGAAGAGGGGCGTTTCGGTAAAATTTCGCACGGTTCCGTTCATGTGCGCTGGAACAGGAACAAGGAATATTACGACCAGGCGAAGTGGAGAGGAACGTGGGCGCACGACGGCGGCGCACTGATGAACCAGTGCATTCACGGCATCGACCTTCTGCGCTGGATGATGGGCGACGAAGTGGAAGAAGTGTTCGGCGTTACCAAACAGCAGTTCCATCACTATCTCGAATGCGAAGATATCGGCATGGCGGTGGTGAAATTCAAAAACGGGGCGGTCGGTACGATCGAGGGCACGACGAACGTTTACCCGAAAAATTTGGAAGAGACATTGTATCTCTTTGGAGAAAAAGGAACGGTAAAGCTGGGCGGAAAGTCCACAAATGCGATAGACGTATGGGATTTTTCGGACGAACAGGAGCAGGATGCCGAAAATAAGGGTTTATTCGAGCAGACTTTGAACGTGTACGGCAACGGGCATACGAGCCTGTTTGCGGATGTCATTGACGCGATCGAAAAGGACAGAAAACCGTATGTCGACGCGGTGGCGGGGCGCAATGCGCTGGAAATGATCTTGGCGATCTATCAGTCGTCGTTTACGGGAAAACCCGTAAAACTTCCGCTCAAAAAATGTGCGACTGTTGATTTTATCGGAGAATTTGACAAACAATGACGAAAATTTGTCAGGTAACGAGCGTTCATCCGCGCTATGACGTGCGCATTTTTCATAAGATTGCAAAGAGCGTTGCGGCGCACGGGTTTGAGTCGTGTATTCTCGTCTGCGACACTCTGCCTGAAGAAGTGAAGGACGGCGTTCATTTTTATCCTGTTCCGTTTGTTGCAAAAAACAGGCTGGACAGGATCCTTCATTCCTGGAAAAAACTTTATAAAAAAGCATTGGAGATCGATGCCGATCTGTATCATCTGCACGATCCTGAGCTTATGAAACTGGGACAGAAACTCAAAAAAGCGGGCAAAAAGGTCATTTTTGACAGCCACGAGGATTATTATTACAAGGTCGGCGAAAAAGCGTGGATCCCGAAGCCGTTTCGCAAACTTGCACGATTTGTTTACGGAAAAAAGGAAAAACATATTTTGAAGAAATACGACGGACTCATTTCCGTTACGCCGCACATCGTGGAGCGCCTGAAAAAAATCAATCCCGAAACGGTCATGATCACTAATTATCCGACGAAAATGCAGCTTCCGCAAACGAAAAAGGAGCGCATCTTGTGTTTTGCGGGCGGCGTTACTCCCTTGTATCTGCACGATAAAGTCATGGAAGCGATCAGCACGGTTGACGGTGTGAAATACTGTGTTGCGGGAAAAGTGAGCGAGGATTACAAAAATTATCTCAAGACCGTACCGGGCTACGATAAAACAGAGTTTTTGGGTATGCTGCCTTACGAGGAAGTCATAAAGCTGTATGCAAAGAGCATGGTCGGGATCGTGACGTACGATTATTCCCGGGCCCTCGGCGGAAAGTTGGGAACGCTGGGCGTTTTGAAACTTTTTGAGTACATTCAGTACAATATTCCCATGATCGCGACGGATTTTGAGCTTTGGAAGCCTATAGTGGAAGGCAATAAAGTCGGGATCTGTGTAAATCCCCACGAGGTCGGACAAATCAGAAATGCCGTTCTGAAACTCATGAACGATGATGAATTTCGCAATACGTGCAGCAAAAATTGCGACAAAATCAAGGATCAGTATTGCTGGGAATCGCAGGAGAAGATTCTTTGGGATTTTTATAAAAACATTTTGCAAGGAAAGAAGGTTTGCGCATGACGATACTCATGGTAACCCGCGGGTTTCCCTCAAAGCTTTATCCGTTAAACGGAATTTTCGAATGGGATCAGGCGAAGGCATTGCGGGAGCAGGGGCATAAGGTGATTTATCTTGCGCTCGATATGCGCTCGTTTCGCAGAAAGCGCAAACTCGGCCTGCGCATATTTCAAGAGCAGGGAATCGACGTGTACGACTGCAATTTCCCCTTGGGTGCGGTCGGGCATGGCTTGTTGAATTATGTTTCATGGCGGATGTTTTGTCGAGTGTATGGCAAGATCGTCAAAGCGTACGGCAAACCCGACATTCTTCATGCGCATTTTGCGAGGGCAACGGGATATGTCGCATATCGCGCGCATAAAAAGTTTGCTTTGCAATATGTTTTGACGGAGCATGACAGCAGTATTAAACAGGATACGATTTCCGTTTCGGAAAAGAAACTGTTGAAAAAGATTTACCATGCGGCGGCGTGCAGGATCGCCGTAAGCGAGAATTTCAAACAGCGGCTGGAATCGCTTTACGGGGAAAAATTTATTTGTATTCCGAATATAGTCGATCTGTCGGCTATGAGTTGTGTCAATAAAGTTCCGCATGAGGGATTTACGTTTGTTTCCGTCGGTGCGTTAACGCCGCGGAAAGGTATGGATAAAACCATCGAAGGGTTTTCCGCTCTGCACAGCCGTCATCCCGAAACAAGGCTGGTCATCATAGGGGACGGGGAAGACCGCGAATCTCTTCTTCGTCTGGTCGAGAACCTGAAATTACAGGAGTGCGTTACGCTGACGGGGCGGCTGGATCGGATGAGGATCAAAGAGTATTTTGACCGCAGTGATTGTTTTGTGCTGATGTCAAAAAACGAGACGTTCGGCGTTGTTTATATTGAAGCGATGGCGGCAGGGCTTCCCGTCATAGCGACGCGTTGCGGCGGCCCCGAGAGTTTTGTCGATGACGGCAACGGAATTTTGGTGGATGTTGACGATGTGGGACAGCTTGTCTGTGCGATGGAAACAATGCTTTCCCGTCAATACGACGCGCAGGCATTGCGCAAGTTTTGTCTGGATCGGTTTTCGCCGGAAGTGGTGGCACGCAAAATAACGGAATTGATAGAGGATAATGCAGCAATTAAAGACAATCAATCGGCAACAATTTAATACGCTTGCATGGGCTGTTTTTCTTATCTTGGTTTTGTTTGCGGCAGCATTGCCGGGTATCGAATTTCCGGGGATCGGATCTTTGTATCCGTTCAGGATCTGCCTTCCTTTTGTCGTGCTTTTTTTGCTGATCAATGATCAAAAGTATGGCGCATATTCGCCGATTATGATCAAAGTGCTGTTGTTTTTTGCCATCATGCTTTTTTTCGGGTGTCTTACGATGTTTTGGGCGCAGGAAAAACTGACGGCTGTCAAACAGTTGATCGGATATATTTACGGTTTTTTTCTGGTCATCGTTCTGTTTCGGCTCATACGTACGCAAAGATCCTTTTATAAAATGATGATGCTGATTGCCTGGATCATGACCGTGATCCTTCTTATGGGTGTCTTTGAGGGACTCACCGGCAAATATTTTTTTGCGGAAGGATGGGAGGATCTTTTGCCTTACGTTTCGCGTCCGTATATTCATTATCCGGTCGTGTGCTTCGGCAATCCGAACGACATGGTCTTTGCTGCGTTTGCATTCATGCCTTTTATCAATCTGTCGCTTGATGCGCTTTACAGGGAAAAGCATAATATTTTTTGCGGTTGTTTTAAACTTGCTTATTTTGTATTATATTGTGTTGTGACGGTTCTGGCTTCCTGCCGCATGGGTATTTTGCTCATCCCGATCGCCGTTGTTGTCAATATTTTTCTCGCAAAACGGTCTACGTTCAAAACGTTTGCAGTCTTTGCTGTTTTTGCTTTGTTTATGATCGGTCTGATCTTAAAATGGGACAGCGTGATATCATTTTTTGAACAGGATGAGCGTGTCAAGATCTGGATGAATATTCTCAGAAATGCGGAATATTACTTATTTTTCGGTACAGGGCCGGGAAATTCTTTTGTTCCGATTGAAGGTGTATTGTACGAGGGAAGATTGATCAACCCGCATTTTTGGTTTTTGGAAATACTTGCCGAATTCGGCTTTGTTGTTTTTATCGCTTTGTTGGTCGGATATTTTTCTCTCATGCGGGCGGCGCTTTGTAATGCCCGGAAGGCTGCCGACGAAAAAGAACAGAATCTGGCGAAAGCGGCATTTCGCTTTTTGCTGTATTTTTTCCCGATGAGCATTATGAGTTCCAGTTTATCCGTATCGCCTTTCTTTTGGCTGATCGTTGCTATCGTGCTGCTGGCGGTTGAGCTTTCAGGTAAAAATTTAAACAGCGGCGCCATGCACGGAAATGTCGCAGACGGAGATGAGTTATGCCGGAAATAAAAAAATTGTTGACAAGGCTCCATTCGACCGGGTTTTTCTTTATTTTTCTGTCAACCGTTCTGGTCAAGATGGTTACATTCTGTCAGAGCATTATCGTCGTTCGGCTTTTGTCAAAAGGCGATTATGGTCTGTATTCTTATTGCAATAACATCATTTCCATGATCATGCTGTTTGACGGCTTAGGATGTATTGCGGGGATCTTGCAGTTCGGTTCGGAATGTGCGGGAGATCAGAAGCGGAAAAATGCGTTTCTCCTGTTCGGGGCGAAGCTCGGGATGATTACAAATGTGCTGACAACAATTGTTATCGTTATTTTAGCGTTAACAATGAATTTTGAGATCAAAGGTGCCGGCACGATCCTGCTGATCATGAGTTTCCATCCTATTTTCGGTTGTATTTTCAATCTGACTTCGATCAATCTTCGTATCAATTTTCAGAATAACAAATACAGTATTTTGAATGTCATCTATATTGTTCTGCTTGCTTCCGGTGTTGTTCTGGGCGCATGGCTGTGGCAGGTAAAAGGAATTGCCTGGCTGTATTATGTTTCCATGACTCTGACGATAGCCATCGCGTTCTGGATGAACAGGAAGTATCTGCACGCTATCAAAGAGCGTGTTGCGCTCACAAAAGACGAGAAAAAGGCGTTTCTTAAACATTCTGTGTTTACCGCGTTTTCCAACGCGTCTTCCCAGCTGATGCTTATGCTGGATATGTTCGTGATCGGGCTCGTGATCGCCGATGAATTGGTGCTTGCCGATTATAAGGCGGCGAGTACCATACCGTCCGCTCTGTATTTTATTCCGTCCGCCATGATGGTCTATTTTTATCCGTTTTTTGTTGCCAAACTGAACGATAAAGCGTGGGTAAAGAAATCGGTGTTTTTAGTTTTCGCGGCGCTGTTTGTAACATCTGTTCTCATCGGCGGAGTCTTGCTGGTCGCGGCGCCTTTGGTGGTCCGTATTATTTTCGGAGAACAGTATCTTACAGCCGTACCTGTTTTTAGGGTGCTTGTGGTTTCGTTCATGGTCGGGTGTTTTTTGGAACACGCAAGTTACCATTTGCTCGTTGCCTTGAAAAAGACGACTTTTAATTTTATCTGCTCGATTGCTGTGGGGGTCCTGAATGTCGGGTTGAATTGTGCGTTGGTTTTGTCAATGGGGAGTATCGGTGCGGCGATCGCCACTTTGGCGGTCACCTGTGTTTCCGCGGTCGCTCATTTTGTTTACTTAATGATTCAGCTGAAAAAATTGCATCATAATTCCGATGAGGATCCGCCGAAAGGAGATTCTTCACAGATGGTTTCTTCAGAAAGCGAGCCTGACATGGATCCGGCCGTCGGAGAGATTTTGCCGGAGTGATCCGTTTCTAAATTTTTGTGCGCAGAAAGATTCTGCGCATTTTTTTTTATGAAATGAATATAGTTCTGCAGCCCGCAAAATGAACAGCGGGTTGCAGGGTTATTACGTTAGTCCGCGCCTTTTTACAAAGAAACAGTTGTCGGTCAGCCTTGAAATCAGCCGTGAGGCCATATAAAATAAAAGTCAGACACAAGGACAGCCTTTTGGGAGTCCTTTTCTGAAAAATGAAAACGGAGGATCGATCGAAACCATGATTTTTATTTTTGATGCGTCGGGAAATGTGCTGCGTTGCTTTCCCGAACGTATTTACCAGGGATCTTCGCAAACGAGCCGCCTTATGGTGATAGCTCCTTTTTCCGAGGATACCCAGCTATCCGTGGCGTTTTGTCTGACGACGGGGGAAAGCACGCCCAGATTGTACATGAATTATGCCGGAGAGATACCGGAGGTAAGCGACGAAGAAGGACGGAGAATGTGCGGTTGGCAAGCCGAGATTCCGGCGCTTGTTACGGCGCGGTTCGGCACCGTGTATGCGCAGTTTTACGGAGCGAATGCGCAGGGGGAAATAACGGCCACGGCGCGCGTTTCCTTTACGGTGGAAAGAGGCGTGGAAAGAGAACTCCCCGATTGGCCGAGCGAGAATTCATTCACGCAAATTCTTTCGGCTGTTTCCGGATTGATGTCGGATGTCAAAAATGCCGCATACGCGGCGCGCGCGCTTTTTGGCTGGAACTCTGTCTTTACTTATTCATATAACGAAATCGCCTATTGTCCGGACGCAGGAGAACACGGTACTTTTGTGCGATCGCTTGTGGCGGAAAACGCACAGGCTCCGTACAATGCGGACGGTACGCTGAATGCTGAGCATTGGGAAGAAGTGTGCCGTTTTGATGATGTGTTTGAACAGACAGAGGCCGCTCTGGCCGCCAAAAATACGGCGGTGGAGTCGGCGGCGGCCGCTTCGGCGAGCGCCGGACAGGCTTTGGAATCTAAAAATGCCGCGGTATCCAGCGCGCAGACTGCGGCAAGCGAAAAAACGGCTTGCGAAGCGGCCGCAAGGAGTGCGCAAAGCAGTGCTGATTCTGCCGCAAGTTCGGCACAGGCCGCTATAGATGCCAAAAACCAGGCGCAATCCATCGTTGGCGGGGATTTTGCGCAACAGTCCGATCTGGAGGATATCGTCAGCGGCGCGGTGAAAGTGGGCGCGGCACAGAAAGCGGATTCGGCGGTGAAAGCGACACAGGACGGAAACGGGAATGAGATTGCCGCTACCTATTCGACGAAAGAAGAGTTTGCACAGGCCGTTTGTTTTACGGCGCAAAGCCTTACATCATCGCAAAAGACGCAAGCAAGAGAAAACATCGGCGCAGTCGACGAAAATGCAAACATCCTTTCCGCCAGACAAATCAATTTAGAGAGCAATGTCGTCATCGGTAAAAGCTCGCTTACTGCTCTGACGGCGGGGAAGCAGTATATCTCTTGCAGCCTTCAAAGCGTAACTCTTTCCGCGGCGGGGAGTTATTATTTGCAGAGTTGTTCGGGGGCTCTTACCGTTTCCGGCAACAGTGTTTATGTCTACGCAACCGATTGCCCGAATCTTACGATCAGCGGGGTTACCTCGACCAACTGGCGCAACGTGTTTATCGACGGGGAAGCAAGCTATATCGCGCGCAATTCGAATATCAACATCAATCTGAACAGTACTGTTACCGTTGCGTCAGGTATCAAAGATTCCAAAGAGGAAAAATATGAATTGCTGTTGTCCATTCCCGATAATGGTGCGCATTATATTGTCGGAAGGAGCGGCACAACGTATATAAGTCCCAATTATGACGGAGTAAAAACGGAGTTCGTGCAGTTTTCGATTGACAGTTCGAATAATTTAAAATGCAATCCGCAGTTCGGAGAATCTTATTTTATCGTTACATGGGTGAGATTTTCAAAGAGAATAAAGGTATAAAGGAGTAAGATATGTTTGCAAAATTTGATGAAAACGGAAATATCGTTTCCTGTTCCGATGCCGCAAGTTTGCAGGATGTGCGTCCGGATCCTGAAGGGTTTGAAGAAATTCCCGAATTTTCCGAGGAAGACAGGTTGTTTTTAAAAAAAGAAAACGGTACGGTGACGGTGAACGAAACACTCAAAAAGCAGAGTGCCGAAAATCGGGAAAAACTTGAAAAATATCTTCGGAATAAGGCAGAACTCGCAAAATTGGCCGAAGATATGGTACAGTATGTCGCGGGAGAAGACGTTCCGAATATAGAAGACCGAAAGTCGGAATTTATCCGTATTCACAACGAGGTCCGCGCTTATGAAGGGAAAGAGGCGCGAAATGTCCTGTAAGACGGACGAGTCCAATGAAAAATGCCGCTCGTATTGTACCGTGAAAACGGTGGAGGACGGGTGGCTTTACGGAATATTTTAAGAAGAGGAAAAGGAATGAAAAGTTTGGGGAGTTTTTGATCTGCCCCGCGAAAGGCTGCTTTAATTTTTAATAAATTTATTGCGGATATTTTTAGCATTTCTGACTATCCTGTACACTTGGGTAAAAATGCGTCATAAACCGTCAAAATCCGACATAAAATATATTACTGCGATTAAAGGAAGCGGGGGTATAAAAAGGTGTGGGAGTATATGGAGCGACGCGCGCGTCAGTGTGCAGAGTATATTTTAAAGACGGGGACAACGGTACGCGATTGTGCAAAGCATTTTAATATCAGTAAATCGACGGTACATAAAGATGTAACGGAGCGTTTGAAAGAAGTGGATTTACTGCTTTGGGGAGAAGTGCGGCAGGTATTGCAGAAGAATCTGGCGGAACGGCATATCCGAGGCGGAGATGCGACGCGGCGCAAATACAGCGCCCGCCAGGCTTCAAAAAAGCAATGATTTCAGGATAAATTCGGGCCGCATCGTGCGGAAAAAGCCGCGGCACGCAAAATTTTTTGCGTGCCGCGGCTTTTTTTATTTTCATCAAAATCGCCGCATTTATTAAAATATTGTATAAAATCCCGAGAGTGGCTACAGGAACAAAGTCCTGTTCTCGATCCTGTAAGCGATTAACGTCAAAATCGCCTGCACAGTGAGAATGAAAGCGCCTGCACAGTGAGAATAAAAGCGCCTGCGCCGCGAGAATGGAAAGCGTCTGCGGCGCGAGAATGGAATCGCCTGCGCCGCGAGAATGGAATCGCCTGCGCCGCGAAGATGAGGAGCGCCTGCGGCGGTAGATATACAGACAGGCGCGAAGATCGTCCGCACCGCACGGCTTTGCCGATGGGGAGAGTATCGTATTAAACGGAGGCAGGGTATTGGCAGCGGGGACGATGCCTGCGTAAAAAACTGCCTGAAATTGTATGGGAATATACGGCCCGGAACTATTGAAATTTTCTCGATTTTGTGCTAAAATAAAACAAATCACAAGCATTTTATTAATAATGTTATACAACTTTACAATTTTCTTGAAAAAGAGAGAAGGCGGTTATGGCGAAATTTATGGGAATAGACGTAGGCTCGACGACGGTCAAAGTCTGCGTCCTTTCTGAAACGTACGAAATTTTATATACGAGTTATGAACGGCACTTTGCGCGCGTAAAGGAATGTGTGCTGAATCAGCTTTCCATTGTGGAAGAAAAGTTTGGCAAAGGGGAATTTCAGGTCAGCATAACGGGTTCGGCGGGGCTGGGGCTTGCCGAGCGCGCAAATATTTCATTTGTGCAGGAAGTGCAGGCGGCGTTTACGGCAATACGGAAATACTATCCCGACGCCGATGCGGCGGTGGAACTGGGCGGCGAGGACGCCAAGATCATTTTTATCACGGGCGGTACGGAACAGCGCATGAACGGTTCGTGCGCGGGCGGTACGGGCGCATTCATCGATCAGATGGCAACGCTTTTGAATATCACCGTCGATGAGATGGACAAACTGTCCTTGCAGGCGGAAAAAGTTTATCCGATCGCTTCGCGGTGCGGCGTTTTCGCAAAATCGGACATCCAGCCGCTTCTCAATCAGGGCGCAAAAAAAGAGGATATCTCCGCGAGCATTTTTCAGGCGGTCGTGGATCAGACGGTTTCAGGGCTTGCGCAGGGAAGGCGCATCAAAGGCAAAGTTTTGTTTTTGGGCGGCCCTTTGTATTTTATAAAGGGGCTGCGCAAAGCGTTCAAGGAAACGCTCGGATTGGACGACGAACATGCCGTTTTCCCGGACAATGCACCCTGCTTTATGTCCATCGGCGCGGCTCTGTATTCAAAAAATGCGGAGGCGCTGCCGCTTTCGGAAATTATTTCAAGGATCGCTTCGGTGCGGGAAAGCGACGATATCGTAACGGGCGAACCGCTGTTTAAAGACAGGGAAGAGTACGACGAGTTTGTAGCGCGGCACAAGGCGAGCGATCTGGAATTTGCCGACATCAAAACGTATCGGGGAGATGCTTATTTGGGTATAGACAGCGGCTCGACGACGACAAAACTTGTTTTGATCACGCCCGACTGTAAATTATTGTATCAGCATTATCAGTCCAACAACGGACAGCCTCTGGATATCGTGCTGGAACGTCTGCGCGAAATCTATTCGCTGGCGGGCGGGCGTATCCGCATTTGCGGCGCGGCGGTTACGGGGTACGGCGAGGACATGCTGAAGGCGGCGCTCAAAGCGGATTTCGGGATCGTGGAAACGGTGGCGCATTTCAAGGCGGCGCTTCATTTTAATCCGAAGGTGGATTTCATTATCGACATCGGCGGGCAGGACATCAAATGCTTCAAGATCAAGAACGGCGCGATCGACAATATCATGCTGAACGAAGCGTGTTCGTCGGGCTGCGGATCGTTCATCCAGACTTTTGCGAAGGCGATGGGAATGGAGATCGACGAGTTTTCCAAACTCGGGCTTTTTGCGAAACATCCTGTCGAACTGGGCAGCCGCTGTACGGTATTCATGAACAGTTCGGTCAAACAGGCGCAAAAAGAGGGCGCGAGCGTGGAAGACATCTCCGCGGGGCTTTCCTCGTCCATCGTCAAAAACGCGATTTACAAAGTGATCCGTGCAAAGACGCCCGATGAGCTGGGCGAGAATATCCTCGTGCAGGGCGGAACGTTTCTCAATGACGCGGTACTGCGTTGCTTTGAGCTGGAAACGGGCAAAAAGGTTGTCCGCCCGGGCATTGCCGGACTGATGGGGGCTTTCGGCGCGGCGCTGTATGCAAAGGAAAACATCAGCGGCGAGAGCACAATCATCTCCGAAAAAGAGCTCAAAGATTTTACATATACTTCCAAAAGCCATACCTGTAAGGGCTGTACGTCCCATTGCAATGTCAACGTGATCGGATTTTCGGACGGCAGAAAATTTATTTCGGGCAATAAATGTGAAAAGGGTGCGGGGCTGAAGCCTCATTCGGACGAACTGGACATTTACAGTTATAAATATGAACGCATCCTGCAGAGCGTGTCGGGTTCGAAGGGCAGGCGCGGCAGGGTAGGGCTTCCGTTGGCACTCGGGTTTTACGAGCAGCTGCCGCTCTGGGCGGGATTTTTCGAAAGCTGCGGCTTTGAAGTCGTACTGAGCGAACAGTCCTCCCGAAAGCTGTATTTTAAAGGACAGCATACGGTGGCGAGCGATACGGTCTGCTATCCCGCAAAACTCACGCACGGGCACATTGAAAGCCTTCTGGATCAGGGCGTGGATTTCATTTTCTTCCCCTGCGAAAGCTATAACCTGGACGAGCACGATTCGATGAATCATTACAATTGTCCCGTGGTTGCGTATTATCCCGAACTTCTCAAAGCGAACAACGAGCGGCTCGATGGTAATAATTTTATCATGCCGTATCTCGATTTAAACGACGAAAAGACGACGGTCCGCGCATTGAAGCGCGCTTTGGCCCGCTGGAAATTGTCGTCCAAAGAAATTGCAAAGGGGCTGAAGGAAGGGTTTGCCCGTCTGAATGCCTATTATGCGGATATCCGCAAGAAGGGCGAGGAAATACTCGAAAAAGCGCACGCACAGGGAAAGGCGGTCGTCGTGCTTGCAGGGCGTCCTTATCATATCGATCCGGAAATCAATCACGGTATCGGAAAATTGCTCACGTCTTTGGATGTGGCGGTGCTTTCGGAGGACAGCGTTTTTGAAAAAGGGAAACAGGTACTCGTCAATGTCCTGAATCAATGGACGTATCATGCGCGCCTGTACCGTGCGGCGGAATATGTAACGGAACATGAGAACATCAACCTGGTGCAGCTTGTGTCGTTCGGTTGCGGGATCGACGCGATCACGACGGACGAGGTGCGGGCGATCCTGGAAAGCCGCGGCAGATTATATACGCAGATCAAGATCGACGAGATCAACAATCTCGGCGTTGTAAAGATACGCCTGCGCAGCATGCTTGCCGCGATAGAAGAACAGAAGAGGCGGTCGGATGAAAGAAAATAAAGATACGGTAGCGGATTTTCGCGACGATTACCCTAAATTTACACCGGAAATGAAATATACGCACAAGATCCTTGTCCCGGATATGCTGCCCTTTCATTTTGAGATCATTGTGGATTTTCTGCAAAAAGAAGGCTGGGACATCGAAGTTTTGCACAACGACTCGCGCGCGGTGATCGACGAGGGATTGAAACATGTGCACAACGATACCTGTTATCCGGCTCTGTGCGTAACGGGACAGTTTATCGACGCATTGAAGAGCGGTAAATACGATACGGAACACACGGCAGTGATGATCACGCAGTCGGGCGGCGGCTGCCGCGCGTCCAATTATATTCCGCTGATCCGAAAAGCGCTCAAAGCGGAATTCCCGAAGGTGCCCGTGATCTCGCTCAATTTTGCGGGTCTGGAAAAAGACAGCGGATTCCCTATAGGCTTAAAAACGCTTTTAAAACTTGCTTTTTCCGTCTTTTACGGCGACACGCTTATGTCTTTGTACAACCAGTGCAAACCGTATGAACTCGAAGAAGGCGCGTCGGACAAAGCGCGGGAAGATTGTCTGCAGATCATCCGCACGGCGATCGACAAAAATAAGTACCGTTCCTATAAAAAATGGACGAAAGCCATGTTGGAACGCTTTTCGCAGGTAAAGCGCAGCGACGAAAAGAAAGTGAAAGTAGGCATTGTCGGAGAGATCTATGTCAAATATTCTCCGCTCGGAAATTCGCATCTGGAAGATTTTCTGTATTCGGAAGGGTGCGAGCCTGTCGTGCCTGCGTTGATGGATTTTGTGCTTTATTGCGCCGTAAACAATATCAACGATGCAAAATTGTACAACAAAAAGAGCGCGGCAACGCCTCTGTTTAAGCTGGCATATAAATATTTGCACCATGTACAGGTGAAGATCATACACATTACGGAAAAATACGGCTTTGAACCTCTGCATGATTTTGAACATTTGCGCAGATGTGCAGATAAGGTCATCAATCAGGGCGTGAAGATGGGAGAAGGCTGGCTGATCCCTGCGGAGATGGCGGCTTTGGCGGAAACAGGTACGGATAATATCGTCTGTGCGCAGCCGTTCGGGTGCCTTCCCAACCATATCGCGGGGAAGGGTACGATCCGAACGCTCAAACTGATGTACGAGCATGAAAACATCGTGGCGGTCGATTATGATCCGTCCGCAACGAAAGTAAACCAGGAAAACCGCATCAAACTCATGCTCGCCACCGCAAGAGAAAACCTTTTGCAGAATAACCAAAAATAACAGGCAGGAAGCTCTCGCTTTGATCGCAAGGCGCATTTTCCGTACATGCCTTGCGTGAATGTGACGGTTTGAAAGGGAATACGCAACCGAAAATTCGATCTCTCCGTTTGCTCGGGCAGGGGGGCGTTTTGGCTTTCAGAACATGGCTTTGACGTTTCAACGGACAAATGCGGGACGGCCCGACAGGGCGTTGAACGTTCGGGCAGTGCAGGAATTTAGCCAAAATATGTTGCGGTTTCGTAACATAACAAAATTTTATTTAGGATTAATCGTAAAAGTGCGGGAAGAAAACACATGAAGCAAGCGTATTGCAGTACGTTGCCTTTCTGGAATCAATTATCGGAAAGCGCTCAAAACGAATTTTGTTCGAATTTGATTTCGCAATCGTATCATCGCGGTGAGCGGATTCACGGCGGCAGAAGTTGCAAAGGCGTTATTTTTATCGTGAGCGGCTGTCTGAGAGTGTATATGCTTTCCGAAGGCGGGCGCGATATCACGTTGTATCGGCTGTACCAGGGGGATGTGTGTATGTTGTCTGCTTCCTGTGTACTGCCGCAGATTACTTTTGACGTTTTCGTGGATGCGGAAGAAGATTGCGAATGTTATGCGATTTCGGGTGCCGTGTTTGCGGAAATCGCCGCGCAGGATGTCGCTTTAAAGATGTTTGCCTATGAGACGGCTCTGACACGGTTTTCCGAAGTGATGTGGGTCATTCAGCAGATACATTTTATGAAAGTGGACCGACGTCTTGCGGTTTTTTTGTGGGATGAGATGATGCGGACGGGAAACGAGCTGATAACTCTCACGCAAGAACAGATCGCAAAATACATGAGTTCTGCGAGGGAAGTGGTCTCGAGAATGCTCAAATATTTTGCAAACGAAAGAATCGTAAAAATTTTTCGCAAAGGAGTCATGATCATCGATAAAAAACGTCTGAAAGACTTGGCGTTGGCCGCATAGTGTGATCAAATCACAGACAAGAAAGGAAATTTGTGGTAAAATGCGCGCAGAAAAAGGAGGAATTATTCTATGAGAAGCATTACCAAACTTGATCTGCAGTATGCACACAGATTTTACGGGTTTCGCGGCGAAGCGCAGTATCTGCACGGACATACAGGCGTTTTAACGATCGAAGTGGAAGATTCTGTGGAACCGGGAGTCAACATGGTTTTCCCGTGCAACGAAATTCAGAAAACGGCATGGTCGGTCTTGAAAAATTTTGATCATGCGCTGATTTTGCGGGAGGACGATCCGCTGTTGCCTGCCGTCTTGGAAGTATACGAGAAACAAGGGATCCGAAACGGTGCGCCCAACAATGTCATGAAAGGGCCTGCGTTCAAAACGGAGCTGGCGACGGCGTATCCGGAGTGCAGACTCGTCGTGACGAAAGAGACGATGACCGTCGAGGGGATGATCAAGATCGTCTACGACCTTTTGAAAGACAAATTGAACATTGCAAAGATTACGTTTACGAGCGGCGTGAATGCGGCTTCGGCCGAATTCAAAACGGAAAACAAGATCGATCGCTGCCCGCTGTGCGGCATCGCTTTGAACGAAAAAGGCGTTTGCCCGAAATGCGGATATAAAAAATCCTGACAACAAAACGCAAAACAAGGGGGGGGCGGGGAAGTCCGTTTGGACTTCCCCGCCCCCCTTATTGCTGTATAGATGTTTTAAAGCGGTGTAAAAAAACAATGCAAAGCGAAGTACCTTATAAAAAGGTCTTTCAAGAATTTCAAAAATCGCATATCTCAAAACGGGACTTGAGAAGAAAATTGTCTGAAAAGTTGCTCATAAAAAGAAACAGAATGAAAAAAATCTGTTATAATGGTACGGTAGAAATTCAAGACAGGGTTTTGAAGGTATATACTTTCGCTCAAAAACGGGCTCTTGCGGAAAGAGGTTTTGTATGAAGAAAATTTTACTGATTGCGACGGGCGGGACGATCGTAAGCCGGCTTGGGAAAAACGGGCTGGCGCCGCAAATAAAGGCGGAGGAGCTTTTGAATTATGTGCCGCAGTGCAGAGAGTTTTGTAAAGTGCAGACGCTGCAACTGATGAATCTGGACAGCACGAATATGTGTCCGCGCGACTGGGAAGTCATTGCAGGGGCGATCCGCTCGCATTATGAGGAATTTGACGGGTTTGTGATCTGCCACGGAACAGATACGCTGGCGTTTACGGCGGCGGTTCTTTCTTATATGATCCAGAACAGTCCCAAGCCCGTGGTGCTGACGGGTTCGCAAAAGCCGATCGATTTAGAGATCACGGACGCGCGCACGAACCTTGCGGACAGTCTGCTGTATGCTTCCGATGAGGATTCCTCGGGTGTTTCCATCGTGTTCGACGGGAAAGTCATTGTGGGTACGCGGGCAAAGAAAATGCGCACAAAGAGTTACAATGCGTTTTCTTCCATTAATTATCCTTGCCTTGCGGTGATCCGCGACGGAAATATTTTGCGATACAATCAGACAAAGCTGCAGGGAAAACCGATTTTCTATGATAAACTGGACAGCCGTGTGGGAGTTTTCAAACTGATTCCCGGTGTGCCGTCGGATATATTGGATTATTATTTCCGTCTGTTTGACGCCGTTGTAATCGAGAGCTTTGGGACGGGCGGGATCCCCGATGCACCGTACTATCGGTTTGCGGAGATCATTGAAAAGTGGCGGAGCATGGGAAAGATACTCGTCATGTGTACGCAGGTCACAAACGAGGGGAGCGATATGAGCGTCTATGAAGTCGGCAAGAGTGTGAAAAATAAATTCGGGCTCTTGGAAACGTATGACATGACGCTGGAAGCTGCCGTAACGAAACTGATGTGGATCCTTTCGCTCACGCATGATCGGGATGAAGTGCGCAGGTTGTTTTATACTCCCGTCAATTACGATATTTTGTATCCCGTCCGTTAAAGTTTTTGCGGTCGATCCGCACGGAAAATGACCGCAATCGCAATAGATTCCGCAATTTTGTGATTTCGCGTTTCGGCTTTATGCCTCTGGTTTTTTTTCGGCAAAATCGACAGACAGGAGGTTGTGTTTTTACAGGCAAAGGGTGCGGACAAAATTTTAAAACGGAAAACTTTTTTGGTAGAAAAGCGGGGCGGAAAAATGCAGAGCATTTTTCCGCCCCTTTACGCATACAATAGCGTATGGTATTGTTGAAAAAAGGCGCAATTGCCGCCGCGGCAGTTTTGATTTGCCTGCTCTTGCTTTCTTGCATGGGGCTTTCGGCAGTAAGCTATGCCGCCGTACAGAGATCTACGTATTGTATTGTGTTGGATGCAGGCCATGGCGGGGTCGATCCGGGGG
>ERZ1106930.99-NODE-99-length-36508-cov-655.540779_pt1 | contig 36508 bp, 32 predicted proteins | sample MGYA00403663_ERZ1106930 | MGnify/ENA primary metagenome ERZ1106930 (study PRJEB35170, sample SAMEA104062438) | human gut metagenome | biome: human gut; feature: human-associated habitat; material: faeces | place: Denmark | collected 2012-06-26 ... | reverse complement strand
ACGACTGCCGCCGCGCATTCCAGTTTTATCTGACGTATTGCAACGGAGCGGACGGGCTGATCGATCAGGACAATTTTGTAGGGCATGACGGAGTACCTTTGGCAGGGCACGGGATTTCGGCAGGGTATTTTGACATTGTGTCGCTGCCGTCCGAAGATTTTTACTTCAACGTATATTTTTATAAAGCGATCCAGGCCATGATCTTTATAGAGCAGACCGCGGCGGAACATTCGATTACCGGAGAAGAGGTGTATGTAACGACGCCGCTCATGGACGGTACGGAAAAATACGCCCAGACGGAGGAAAGCCTGCAAACGCTTGCAAATACCTGCAAGGAGCAGATTCAGGAAACATTCTGGAGCGAAGAGAAAGGACGCTTTATAGAAGGTTACAATGATTGGGACGGCGAACTTTCCCGCTATGTGAATGCATCCGAATCGGAAACCTGGAAGATCAAAGAACTTGCTTCGCGCGGAGAAGAGTTTGATCTGGGCTTTCTTGCTTTCAACATTGAAGCGGTAGCGGTCGGCGTGGCGACCGATGAGCAGGCGCGCCTGATCATGGAATGGGTGGACGGTCAGCGCACGATCGCGGGAGACGATTCAACCGGAGAAGATCTGTATTACTTTGAGTGTGCTCCCCGTTTTACGACGATCAACAACGACTATTGGTTCTATTGCGGGGTAGCGACGGACGAAAACTATCCGTTTTCACAGCAGGTACAGAACGGAGGCAGCTGCCTTTGGATCTCTTATTATGATATTCTTGCCCGTTTGAAAGTTTTCGGGGCGGACAATGCTTACAAGCGCTTGCAGGAGATTCAGGAATGGTACGCGGACGTAATGACGGCCTACGAACAGGCAGAACAGTCCGGCGCAACGGACAGTGCGAAAGAGTTTTACCGCGCGTATTATTATGATCTTGCGGCTTGCAGTGAGAATTCTTACAACGTTTTCAATAGTACGTATAACCAAAAACAGATCAGTTTGCAGGGGCAGGTCAACGGAAAGGATTCGGCGGGGGCATTGGGCTTGGATGCGGAATTCCTGGAAAACTCGATTTTGTCGGCAGCGGTTCCGTTCTCCTTTTTCGGATTGGATGTCGTTGAAGACAGCTTATGTATTTCGCCCGATCTCCCTTCTGATGTGGAATACATGAAAATGGAAAATCTGGCATTCCGTTATCTGAAATACGATCTGTGTATCGGGAATAATTTTGTGCGGATCACGGACGTCGATTATCTGCAGGTAGTCGACGGACAGGAAGGCCTTACGATGACGGTGCGGTTCCGCAAACCGACGTCAGGGTATCGCGTGTATTTGAACGGAGAAATTCTTGAAACGGGTGTCGAAGAGCAAGGGGATACCGTCGTAGTGCAAGTTCCTTTTGACGGCAAAGACATTTTTGTAAAGATCGGTTAAAAACGGAGCGACAAAGGAAAAGTGACCGAAAGTTTTGCGAATACCCGCAAAACTTTCGGCCTTTTTTTGTATAGCAAAACAGAAAGTCTGCAGGGAATAAAGAGCTTTCCTGATGAGCGAGAAGAAAAACGATGGAACAGTCTGTGAATTTCCTGCCGGAGGTTTACAATTCAGAAAGTGTATGGTATAATGGAAGGGAATTTAACGGCAGGAGGAAGGAGCATGATCGAAAAACTGATCGATGCCGCCATCGGGAACAAGAAGGCGGAAATCGTATTGAAAAACGGAAGATTTGTCAATGTTTTTACGGGGGAGATCGTCCGGGCGGACATAGCGATCCAGGACGGGAAGATCGTGGGATTCGGCGAATATGAAGGTGAGACGGAATACGATATAGCGGGGAAGGTCGCGGTACCGGGATTGATCGATGCGCACGTGCATATAGAAAGTTCGCAGCTTTCTCCCGAAGAATTTGCGAAGATGGTATTGCCCCGCGGTACGGTGACCGTAATTGCCGATCCGCATGAAATTACAAACGTGTGCGGCATAGCGGGAGCGAAATACATAGCGGATGCGGCGGCCCGTACTCCGTTGGAAGTGAAAGTAATGTTGCCTTCTTGCGTGCCGGCTACGGCATTTGAAACGAGCGGAGCGTGTCTGACGGGTGCGGATACGGAGAAATACATACGGGAACCGTTTATTCACGGTTTGGGCGAATTCATGAATTATCCGGGCGTGATCTATAAGGATGCGGAGTGTATTAAGAAGCTGGAGGCGGCGAGAGCGGCAAACCGTGTGATCGACGGGCATGCGCCGTCGACGAGCGGCAAGGGATTGAATGCCTATATCAGTGCAGGGATCAGCACCGATCATGAATGTATCGGGCCGGAAGAAGCGGCGGAAAAGGTATCCAAGGGAATGTACGTACACTTGCGCGAAGGTTCTGCGACGCGCAATGTTGCGACGAATTGCAAGGCGGTGACTGCGGCGAATCTGCGTCGTTTTATGATGTGTACGGATGACCGTCATGCGGCGGATATCAAAGGCAAAGGCCATCTGGACAATGCCTTGCGCGTTGCGGTGAAAGCTGGGCTGGATCCTGTATGGGCGGTCACGGCGGCTACATTGAATACGGCGGAATGCTATCGTTTGTATGGAAAAGGCGCGATTGCTCCGGGATATGACGCGGATATTGCCGTATTTGATGATTTGAAGGATTTCAAATGTTCGTACACCTTTAAAAAGGGAAAGCTGGTCGCAAAAGACGGCGAGGTACTGTTTGACGCAGGGGAAAAGTTTTTGCCGGATGCCGTTAAGAATACCGTGCATATCGGACAGGTTTCGGCGGATTCTTTCAAACTCGGTTTGAAAGGGAAAAAAGCGAACGTGATACGTCTTATCAGCAACAATGTTGTGACCGAGCGCGTCGTGCGAGAAGTGGAGAGCAAGGATGGCGACGTTGTTCTGCAGGGTACAGATTTGCTGAAAATGGCGGTCGTGGAGCGGCATCATAAGACGGGAAATATCGGGATCGGATTGCTGGAAGGGTATGGCTTGAAAAACGGCGCGATCGCGCTTACGATTGCGCATGATTCGCACAACATCATGGTGCTGGGCGACAACAATGCGGACATGGCTTCCGCGGTGGAAGAGATCCGCAAAATCGGCGGCGGCATGGTGACGGTGCAGGGCAAAGAGATCCATTCTCTGCCGTTGGACATTGCAGGGCTTATGAGTTCGTTGCCCGCGGAAGAATACATTCGCCGTTCGGAAGAATTATTGGAAATCGCGTACGGGATGGGTATCTCCCGTGAATTTGAAGCGTTTATGAGTTTATCGTTTTTAGCGCTTCTCGTAATTCCCGATATCAAACTTTCGGACAGAGGATTGTTTGACGTTACAAAGTTTTCGTTTATGAGCATCGATGCGGAATGATCCTGTTCAGGATTTGAATCTCCGATAGCGGTGCAAAGATAAGAATTCTAAAGCCCGTCGGCGCAAAATTTGCACCGACGGGCTTTTCGCAAAGTAAACCGAAAGGGCTGTCCGCGCCGTTCTTCTCGCGCGGACAGCCCTTTCGGCAAAAACGGAGTCTCAAGGTTCAAAGACAGGGTTTAGGTGGTAAAAGCAGACTGTTTACGGGACGTGAGCGGGGAGTTTGTTGGGTGAGTGCGTTTTTTACAAAGAGCGCTATTTTTCGAGGAAAAACAGCAGAATTTTCGGAATGCGGTGTGATAAAATGAATGCTGAAATAAACGAGGCGGAGAAGAAGGAAGGTGGCGCGGAAAATCGTGATCACGTCGGGCAAAGGCGGCGTGGGGAAAACGGCGGTATCGGTGAATCTCGGGATGCGGCTTTCGGAGATGGGGGAACGGGTGATTCTGGCAGATACCGATTTCGGTCTCAATAATATAGATGTGGTCTGCGGCGTGGAAGAGTCTGTGACGTACGATATTGTGGACGTGATCGAAGGCAGATGCCGTGCGACGCAGGCGCTTTTGCGGCATCCCGAATTTCCGAATCTGTTTCTGATGGCGTCCAACCATACAGACCCGAATAAATACATATCGCCGCAGGCGGTGCGGTTGGTGCTGGATTCTCTGGCGCCGCGTTACGATTATATTCTAATCGATTGTCCTGCGGGGATCGGCGGCGGATTTCATCGCGCGGTTGCGGCGGCAAACGAGGCGCTCGTCGTAACCACGCCGCACGTATCGTCCTTGCGGGACGCGGATAAAGTCATCTCCGTTCTGAAAAGTTATCGTCTGAAGAGTGTGGATCTTGTGGTAAATATGGTGCGCGGCGATCTTGTCGCGGACGGAGAAATCTTGTCGCCCGGAGAGATAGCGGAAATCCTGAAAATTCCGTTGATCGGCATTATTCCGCAGGAAGACGGGGTTTTTTTGGGAGAACGTCAGGGAAGCGCGCAGAAAGCATTCAAAATGCTGGCGGCGAATCTTCAGAAAGGGACGCGCAAACTGTACAATGCAACGGGGAAATACAACGGATTTTTCGGCAGTATCCGCCGTTCATTGAAGAAAAGCTTGTAACGGCAGGGCGCTGCAACGTTTTTTTCGCGGTAAAAAATAAAAATTGAAAGGAATTTGTAAAAATTTTCAGAATACGTTCTTTTCAATTCCGTACAAATGCAAGGCATGACCGTGTGTCAGAAGGAAGATAAAATTGACGATAAAGTCGAGAATGACGAGGACGGTCAGGACCCGGACGATCTTTTGTTTCACGCGGGCAGGTACGCGTTCGGCGAGCGTATAGAGCGGTTTCCAAAGCAGCGACATTCCGACGGTCAGAAGCAATCCCCAAAGTAAAGTCTGGCTTACGCAGATGCTTCCGCACAGCTGGAAAGTATGATAACCGTAATCCCAGAGCGGGTTGTTCAGTCCTCTGGAAAATATAACGCCGACAAAAAGTTCCAAGACGGTCGGCGGAATCATGACGAGCAGAAAGTAGAGAAGATATAAAAGAATTTTCAGGCAAACGCGGCGTTCGGCGGGGAGATCGGCGGTACGTTGAAACAGGGGCCTCAGTCGGCCTTCCTGCGGGGTCCCGAATAACACATACGTCAGGATAACCGTGCTTCCGTAGATGGTGCATAGGGGAAGCGTGAGAAATCCCCGGTCGAGGATGCGTCCCCACATATTCAGAAAGAAGATTGTTTCTCCGCACCAGCCGAAAAAGGAAAGCAGATAAAACAGCAGTGCCAGGTTGTAAGCGGATTCCATCCGCGCGGAAATTGCTTTCATATGCTGAAGTTTGTGCAAAACAAAATGTTTTATAGCCGACGGGAGGAAATTATGAGAAGACTTAGGGATCACGCGTTACGGACGAGGCTTGTCCTGGAACGCGAAACGCAGCCATTGACCGAAGAGTGCCGCGAAGTGATCGCACAGGATCTGGCAAGGACGCTCGGCGAATATTTTGAACTTGCGGGGGACGTCCGTCTCAAAGTGACGCGCGGCGAAACGATCACGATCTCCATAGAGGCGCATGCACTCAGCGTTCTTCCGTTCGGAGTGGTACGGGGCGGAGGACTATGATCGGGGGCTTTTTGCGGCGATCTCTGTCGATTCGGTAAAGAGAAAAAATTCTACATATTGAATCAAAATTTGTGCAAAATATACAAGATATAGTGTTTTCATCAAAACTGTTGCAAAAGCGGCAGTTTTTTTTGCTAAACGTGATATAATAATGGAGAATTCAAAAAAGAAGGGGTTTAGTGTTATGCAGGTAATCAAAAGAGACGGTGCCGTTGCAGAATACGACAGGGCAAAAATAGCGATTGCGATCGGCAAAGCGAATGCGGAGATGGCTTCGGCGTCGCAGCGAGCGACGGGAGAAGAGATCGAAGAGATCCTGGCGAGCATCGAAAGCAAAAAGAAAAAGAGAATGCTGGTTGAGGACATTCAGGATCTGATCGAAGAGAAGCTGATGGAGCAGGGGCATTACGAACTTGCGAAAACCTATATAATTTATCGTTACAACCGTGCATTGGTGCGCAAAGCGAATACGACGGACGAAGCGATCCTGAGTCTGATCCATAATTCGAACAAGGATGTGATGGAAGAAAATTCCAACAAGAACGCTTTGGCGGCGGCGACGCAGCGCGATCTGATCGCGGGGGAAGTTTCGAAAGACCTTACGCGCCGTATTTTATTGCCGGAAAAGATTTCCAAGGCGCATGATGAAGGGATCCTGCATTTCCATGACGCCGATTATTTTATCCAGCCGATTTTCAACTGCTGCCTGATCAATATCGGGGACATGCTGGATAACGGCACGGTAATGAACGGAAAACTTATCGAAAGCCCGAAGAGCTTTCAGGTTGCCTGCACGGTTGTGACGCAGATCATTGCGGCGGTAGCGTGTTCGCAGTACGGCGGGCAGTCGGTGGATATACGGCATTTAGGCAAATATCTGCGCAAGAGCCGTGAAAAATTTGAAAAACATTTCCGTCAGGCTTGCCCTGAATTGAGTGATGCCGAGATCAAAAAACTTGTCGAAGATCGGATTCAGGATGAGCTGCGCAGCGGCGTACAGACGATCCAGTATCAGATCAATACGCTGATGACGACGAACGGACAGTCCCCGTTTGTGACGCTGTTCTTATATCTGGATAAAGATGACGAATATCTGGAAGAGAATGCACAGATCATCATGGAGATCCTGCGGCAGCGTTATGAAGGGATCAAGAATGAGAAGGGCGTGTATGTGACGCCTGCGTTCCCGAAACTTGTATATGTTCTGGACGAGATCAACTGTTTGAAAGGCGGAAAATACGACTATATCACGGAATTTGCGGTGAAATGTTCATCCAAACGGCTGTATCCCGATTATATTTCGGCAAAAAAGATGCGTGAAATTTATGAAGGCAACGTATTCAGCCCGATGGGATGCCGTTCGTTCCTTTCGCCCTGGAAGGATGAAAACGGGAATTATAAATTTGAAGGCAGATTCAATCAGGGCGTGGTATCCATCAATTTACCGCAGATCGGGATTCTGGCAAAAGGGGACGAGAAGAAATTCTGGGAGCTCTTTGACGAGAGGCTGGAACTTTGCCGTGAAGCGCTGATGGTTCGCCATCGCGCTTTGCTGGGTACAAAGTCGGATGTCAGCCCGATCCATTGGCAGTACGGAGCGATCGCGCGCCTGGAAAAGGGAGAGGTGATCGACAAACTTCTCTTCAACGGTTACAGCACTTTGTCGCTCGGGTATATCGGGCTGTACGAAGTGACGAAGCTGATGAAGGGCGTATCGCAGACGGAGCCGGAAGGAGAAGAGTTTGCCGTGCGCGTCATGCAGCATATGCGCGATAAGACGGACGAATGGAAGAAAGAGACGGGGCTCGGTTTTGCTTTGTACGGTACGCCGGCGGAATCGTTGTGCTATCGGTTTGCGCGGATCGACAAAGAGAGATTCGGCACCATCGAAGACGTTACGGACAAAGGGTATTATACGAATTCATACCATGTGGACGTGCGGGAGCATATCGATGCGTTCTCGAAATTCTCCTTTGAAGCGCAATTCCAGAAGATCTCTTCGGGCGGATGTATTTCGTATGTGGAAATACCCAACATGCAGAACAATCTGGAAGCGATGCAGGAGATTGTGAGATTTATTTACGACAACATTCAGTACGCGGAGTTCAATACGAAGAGCGATTATTGTCACGTATGCGGGTATGACGGTGAGATCATCATCAACGACGACAATGAATGGGAATGCCCGAATTGTCATAATAAAGATCATAAAAAGATGAACGTAACGCGCCGTACCTGCGGATATCTGGGCGAAAATTTCTGGAATCTGGGCAAGACGAAAGAGATCAAAGCGCGCGTACTTCATTTGTAAGAGTGTTATGCAGCGCCTGCGCAAAATACGCAGGCGCTGCATGGAGATTTTTCTGCTTGATGGCAGAAAAGGAGTCCGAGGCAGAAAATGAATTACGCGAATATAAAGAAATATGATGTGGCGAACGGCGTTGGGGTTCGGGTTTCTCTGTTCGTGAGCGGTTGTACGCACAAGTGCAAAGGGTGTTTCAATGCGGAGGCGTGGGATTTCGCATACGGCAAGCCTTACACGGAAGAGACGGAAAAGGAAATCCTGCAGGCGCTCAGGCACGATTACATTGCGGGATTATCGCTTTTGGGCGGCGAACCTTTTGAACCGTGCAACCAACGGGTATTGGTGACGCTTTTGCACAAATTTCGCGATACGTATCCCAAAAAAACGGTTTGGTGTTACAGCGGATACACGCTGGATCGCGATCTTGTTGCGGGCGGAAAGGCACATTGCGAAGTGACGGACGAGATGCTGAAGATGATCGATATACTGGTAGACGGGGAATTTGTGGAAAGTCTGAAGGATTTAAAGCTTCGGTTCCGCGGATCCTCGAATCAGCGCATCATAGACGTAAAGAGGACATTGCAGGACAAGCAGATACGTTTATGGCAAGACGGAAATTACGATTTGAAATAGAAGGGGGGCAAACGGATGACAAAGATTAGATTGAAGGTAAAGAAGCTGCTTCCGGAAGCGAAAATGCCTGTATACGGGAGCGAGAATGCCGCGGGTGCGGACTTGTATGCGCTTTGCGAGCATGCGATACGGATCGCGCCGCATGATACGGCGATCGTGCATACGGGGCTTGCGGCGGAAATTCCGGAAGGGTATGTCGGATTGATTTATGCAAGGAGCGGGCTGGCGACCAAGAAAGGATTGGCGCCCGCGAACAAAGTGGGTGTCATTGACAGCGATTATCGCGGCGAAATTCGCATTGCGCTGCATAATCACAGCTGTTACGAGCAGAGCATAGAGCCGTTCGAACGGGTGGCGCAGCTTGTCATCATGCCCTATGTGTTTGCGCAGTTTGAAGAAGCGGACGAACTTTCCGATACGGTTCGCGGAGAAGGCGGGTTCGGATCGACGGGCAGCAAATAAAAATTTCGGAAAACACTTGTAATTGGCGGAAAATCTGCTATAATAAGAATAATAGAAAAAAAAGGAGATAAAAGATCATGGCAAAGTATGTATGCACAGTGTGCGGTTATGAATACGACGAAGCAACGGGTGATCCGGATAACGGGATCGCGCCCGGCACGAAATGGGAAGACATCCCCGATGATTTTACTTGCCCGATTTGCGGCGTAGGCAAAGATCAGTTTGAACAGGCTTAAATTTTTGAGTGCATCGTGCGATGACGGCACGGGTCTGTAAAAATTGGGAAAGTATGCAAACGCGGGCAGCAGAAAGGTTGTCCGCGTTTAAAATTGTCAAAAAAATCCTGTCCGAAATGTTTGACAACTTCGGAATGTCGTGGTATAGTATAGAAAAACCGATGAGGCAGAAGAGTAGTTTGGCTATGCAATGTTCAGAGAGCTTTTGGTTGGTGTGAAAAAGCGGTTGCGGTCAGGTGAATGGACTGTCGAGGGCATCTTCGAGCTTGCAAACAGCAAGGGTAGCGGATGACGCGTCTTTCGCGTTACAGAAAGGGGATATAACTTGTGTGGATGTTGATTCACAAAAGCGTATCTGCAAAGAGGCGGCGGCAAAAAATGCGGCCGTAAAATCGGGTGGCAACACGGTACTTTCGTCCCGAACGGAAGGACCGTGTTTTTTTATTTTAAAAAATGGAGATAACGTTATGAAAAAGATCCTGATGGTAGTTTTGAGTTTATTGATCGGGTGCATGAGCGCTGTGATGTTTGTCGGGTGCGATCAAAGGACAGTGATCGGCGTTTTGCAGTATGCGGAGCACGGTTCGCTGACAAATTGTTATGACGGCATTTTGTCGGGCCTTGCCGAGCGGGGTTACACGGAAGAGAAGATCAACATTGTGTATTATAATGCAAAGGGAGTGGATGCGGACAATACGACGTATGCTTCCACGCTGATCAACCGTGCGCCTTCCGTAGCGGTGGGGATCGCAACGCCTTCGGCTTATGCGTTGGCGTCGCAATCGCGCGGGAGCGTGCCTGTCGTATTTACGGCGGTATCCGATCCTTTGGCAGCGAGTGCCGATTTTTCCCTTTTTAAGAATGTTACAGGCACATCGGACAAACTTCCCGTAGCGGGCCAGCTGAAACTGATTTCGGATTTTTACAAAGAAAAGGAACCCGACCGCACGGAATCGGTCAAAGTGGGGATTTTATATACGAAATCGGAAGCAAATTCGGTGTCGCAGATCGCGGAGTTCGAGGCGCAGGCTTCTGCGTACAATATAGAGATCGTTGCGCAGCCTGTGGACACGGCGGATGATATACCGTCGGCAGCGAGCGTATTGCTTGGAAAGGTGGATTGCCTGAACAATCTTACGGACAACAATGTGGTAAATAATCTTGCGACGGTGCTGGATAAGGCAAAGACGGCGGGAAAGCCTGTGTTCGGCAGTGAGATCGAGCAGGTAAAACTCGGGTGTATCGCGAGCTGTTCGCTGGATTATTTTGAACTCGGGAAGGTAACGGGCGGAATGATCGCAGATATTCTGGACGGTACGCCCATTTCGGGTGAATTTAAGTTTGAAACGATCGAAGACGGCTATTCGGTGGATTACAATTCTTCGGTTTGCGAAGAATTCGGTTTTACGCTTCCTGCGGAGTATGCAGGCGCAAACGACACGGCGGCATAAAGCGCGGAAGGGAAAAAAGGAGCGGTTATGTTTTTTCTCAATCAGATGAGTACCATCCTGCAGATGGGGTTTATCTATGCGATCGTAGGATTAGGGGTCTATATCACATATAAGATCCTGGATTTTCCGGATCTTACGGTAGACGGCAGTTTCCCGTTGGGCGGGGTAGTATTTTCGGTGCTTTTGGTGAACGGATGTCCGTGGTATGTCGGAATGATCGCGGCGTTTGCGGCGGGAGCCGTCGCAGGGTTTATTACGGGGATTTTGCATGTCAAGTTGAAAATCAACGGATTGCTGTCGGGGATCATTACGATGACGGCATTGCTTTCGGTGAATTATCTGATCGCGGGCGGAGCACAGGTTGCATTTTCACAGATCGATACTTTGTTGCATAACTCTATGCTGGATTCGCTTCCGCGGACGGCGGCAAATTACGTGGCGGTATTGTTTGTATTTTTATTTGTCGTGTTGTGCAAAGTGTTGCTGGATCTTTTTTTAAAGACGAAGAGCGGTTTCATGCTCCGCGCGACGGGGGACAATCCGCAGCTGGTAACGCAGATGGGCAGGAACACAGACAATTATAAACTTCTTGGTCTTGCGATAGCCAACGGCTTGGTGGGGTTTGCGGGGAGTTTTTATTGCCAGAACGGATCCGTTTACAATTCCAGCATGGGTACGGGAACGGTGGTGATCGCGCTTGCGTGTGTGATCATCGGGTGCGTGATCGCAAAGCATATCCGCGTGATGGCGAATACGACGGGAGTCGTGATCGGGGCGGTGTTGTATTATGCGATCCTGACGGCGGCGCTGTTGCTGTTGGGCAGCGATTATACAAAACTTATCGTGGCGGTACTGTTCGTGTTGGTATTGGTGTTTGACAGCGGACTGATCGGGAGAACGCTGAAGCGCATTGTCAGGCCGCGCCGTTCGCGGCAGGAAGGAGGGAAGAGCGATGCTTGAACTTCAGAAGATCGAAAAGCGTTTTAACCGCGGAACGCCGGATGAGTCGGTTTTGTTTCAGGATTTTAATTTTTCAGTGAAAGACGGCGAGTTTGTATCGATCGTGGGGAGCAACGGTTCGGGAAAGACGACTCTTTTGAACCTGGTGAGCGGAACATTGCAGCCCGATGCGGGGAAGATCCTTTTGGGCGGGGAAGACATCACGGGGCAGAAAGAATTTATACGGGCGCGTAAGATCGGCAGAGTTTTTCAGAACCCGTCGAGCGGCACGGCGAACAGCATGACGATCGCGGAAAATATGGCGATCGCAGAAAACAAGGGAAAGGGATACGGCTTGTCGGCGGGGCTTGGCAAGAAACGGCTGGAATATTATCGGGACCTGCTCCGTCCTTTGGGACTCGGATTGGAGGACAGGCTGAATATGCCGGTGGGAGCGCTGTCGGGCGGGCAGCGGCAGGTTCTGACGTTGCTGATTGCGACGATGACGCCGATCAAGCTCCTGCTCCTGGATGAGCATACGGCGGCGCTGGATCCGAAAACGGCGGAGCAGACGATGGTTCTGACCGATCGGATCGTGCGGGAAAAGAAGATCACGACGCTGATGGTGACGCACAATCTGCGGTTTGCTGAGGAGTACGGGACGCGCCTTTGCATGTTCGACAAGGGGCATATCGTACTGGATGCAGCCGGGGAAGAGAAAGCGAAGAAGAAAGTGGATGATCTGCTGGCGCTGTTCAATGAAATATCCATTGAATGCGGAAATTAAAGAATTCACAGAGGGAGCGGCGAGAAGTATGGCTGCTCCCTTGACTTTTTTTGTGAAAATGTTTACAATACACGGAGAAAGTCAAAACTTATCTACATAGGAAAAAAGAAATGCTTGCGTTACAGATTTTTTTACTGATTCTGGGTCTTGTGCTTTTGGTAAAAGGTGCAGACTGGTTTGTGGACGGCGGAGCGGGGATTGCAAAAAAATGCCGCATTTCGCCATTGGTGATCGGGCTTACGATCGTGGCGTTCGGGACGAGCGCTCCCGAACTTGCGGTGTCGGTGACTTCCGCGGTGCAGCATTCGACGGATATTTCGATCGGGAATGTCGTCGGAAGCAACATTGCGAATATTCTTCTTATTTTGGGCGTATCCGCCCTGGTGCATGATCTGCCCGTGCAGAAGATATCGTTGAAACTGGATTTTCCGGTATTGCTTCTGGCGAGTGTTTTGCTGATCGGCCTCGGGTATTGGGGCAAAGCACTTTCTTGGTACGACGGGATCGTGCTGCTTGTCGTTTTTTCGATTTATATGTATCTTTTGTTCCGCAATGCATTTCGTGAACAGAAGAATCTGCATCCGCTGAGCGAAACGCTCACGGCGCTTGCAGGAGAGCCGAGCAAGCCTGAATCGGTTTTAGAAGAGGAAGTTGCGGAAAAGGAAGAGAGCGGAAAAGCGGAAGTGATCATGATCGAAGAAAAGGAGTCTGCGGAAAAGAAAGGCGGTGCGATTTCGCGCTGGATGGAAAAGATGCAGGAAAAGCTCTGGTTTCTGGTGATTTTATTGGTCGTAGGCCTTGCCATGGTCGTGGGCGGCGGAACGCTGCTGGTCGATGCCGCGCGGGAGATCGCCGTTGCGGCGGGACTTTCGGAGCGCATTATAGGCCTTACGATCGTGGCGGTCGGAACGTCTTTGCCCGAACTTGTTACTTCTGTCGTGGCGGCGTGCAAGGGTGAAACGGATATTGCAGTCGGCAACATCATCGGAAGTAATATTTTCAATATCTTTATCGTTGCGGGGGTAGCGTCGCTGGTTTATCCGCTGACATTTACGCAGGCAAATCTGATCGACGCGGTAGTGGCGCTTGCGGCGGCGGTTTTGCTGTACGTTCTTTCGCTTTGGAAAAAGCACACGCTCGGAAAAGTCGGCGGGGCGATCCTGCTTGCAGGCTTTATCGCCTATTACGTATGGCTGTTCGCGGCATAATTTTTCAAATAATAAGGCAGGACGCCCCGGGGGTAAATGCGCCGGGGTGTCCTGCCGTTTAAAGTATTCTGGTGAATCGGTTGATTATGATTTGAAATACAAAGCTGTTTGGTCTGTATTTTATCCTGATCTCGGACAGTCGGCAAAAGGAGAAAAAACGAGGACCGAGCGGAAAAAAAGGGCGCAGAGAATTAAAAATTTTGCGGAACTATTGACAAATCGGCAAAATTGCGGTTTAATAAATATAGAAGCGAAGCGGATGCTCAGCGAAGGAGGTTCTTATGAATAAAGTTATAACAGTCAGCCGTCAGTTCGGAAGCGGCGGCAGGGAATTCGGCATTAAACTTGCGCACGAATTAAAGATTCCGTTTTATGATAAAGATCTCATATCGATGGCAGCGGAGGACAGCAATCTTTCCCCCGAATTTATGAAGCATTATGAAGAGAGCGCTCCGGGGCTTTTTTCGCGGACGCTGTATTCGTATTATCAGATGCCGATGACGGATCAGATCTATATTGCGCAATCCAATCTGATCAAGAGGCTGGCGAAGGAAGGCCCTTGCGTGCTGATCGGAAGGTGTTCGGATGTGATCGTGGAAGACAGTGTAAAGATCTACATTCATGCGCCTTTGGAAAAGAGAGTGGAGCGCAAACTGGCCATGGATACGGGTGTGGCGCCGGAAAAGATGGAAGAGCACATCAAAGCGACGGATAAAAAGCGCAAGAAATATTACGAGTATTATACCGATCAGAAATGGGGGATGGCGGAAAACCATCATCTGTGTCTGGACAGCGGGCTGATCGGAGTAGACGGCTGTGTGGATTGTGCCTTATCGTATATTTCGCACATAAAGGATTAAACAGTCCGGAATGTGTGATTTTATGCGGGAAAAGATCGAAAAAAGGGAAAAGCAGGCAAAGCCTGTAAAAGAGCGGGGCCGGCCCCGCTCTTTTTATTTGACAGAGAGCGTCGGCGGAGAGTATAATATCATAAATTTAAAGAAAGACGGTGAAATGCGTGGAAAAACGGAAGACGGTAGCGGTAGGAATGAGCGGCGGCGTGGATAGCTCTGTGGCGGCATTGTTGCTGAAAGAGCAGGGATATGATGTGATCGGGCTGTACATGGTGAACTGGGAAGAAGAAGGCGAAAACGGGTGTTGCACGGCGGAAGCGGATTACGAAGACGTGAAGCGCGTGTGCAACAAGATCGGGATCCCGTATTATACGGTGAATTTCGCCAAGGAATATGCCGACCGTGTGTTTTCGTATTTTTTAAAGGAATACGAAGCGGGCAGGACGCCGAATCCGGACGTATTGTGCAATCGGGAGATCAAATTCGGGCCGTTCAGGGATTATGCCATGGCATTGGGTGCGGATTTTATTGCAACGGGGCACTATTGCGGGATCCGCCACGAAAACGGCAGGCATTTTCTTCTTAAGGCAGCCGACGAGAACAAAGACCAGACGTATTTTCTCAACCAGGTAACGCAGCCGCAGTTTGAAAACGTATTGTTTCCGTTGGGCGGTATCTGCAAGCCGCAGGTGCGTGAGATTGCCGAAAGGTACGGGCTTTCGACAGCAACAAAAAAGGACAGTACGGGTATCTGTTTTATCGGCGAACGAAATTTTCGCAATTTTTTGCGGAATTATCTTCCGGCAAAGCCGGGCAAGATGATGACAAGCGAAGGCGAAGTCGTCGGCGAGCACATCGGGCTGATGTATTACACACTGGGACAGCGCAAAGGGCTGGATCTCGGCGGCAGAAAGGGGGATGAAGGCGGCCGTTGGTTTGTGGTGGAAAAAGATCTGAAAAACAATATTTTGTATGTATCGCACGGCGATGAAAGCAGGCTTTATACGGATAAGTGTACGGTATCAGGGATCAACTGGATACCTTCGTTGCCTGCGGAGGAATTTGTCTGCACGGCGAAATTCCGCTATCGTCAGAAAGAGCAGGGGGTGCGCGTTTGCCGAACGGGTGAAACGGATGCCGAGGTGTATTTCGATGTGCCGCAGAGAGCGGTAACGCCGGGGCAGTATGCCGTGTTTTATGACGGGGACAGATGTATCGGCGGCGGCGTGATCGAAAGGTCGGAAAGGCTGTCGTAGGAGAAAAGGAGAACAGGAATGAGATCGGTGATACGGGCGCCGAAAAGCGATGCGGTCAGCGAACGGGAGACAAAGAATCGCGAACTTGCGCGCAGGATTTGCGCGCAGGGTATCGTGCTTTTGAAAAATAAAAATGCGGCGCTGCCGTTGACGGGCGGGCGCGTGTCTTTGTTCGGGCGAGGCGTGCGCCATACGGAAGCAGGCGGAACGGGGAGCGGAGAAGTCCGTCCGCGCGAGCGCGTCAATATTGAGCAGGGATTTTTAAATGCCGGTTGGGAAATTTGTACAAAACGCTGGCTGGACGAAGAAGATTTTCTGTACGAGGAAGCATACCGCAAATGGGAAGAAGAAATGGACCGGATTTTTTCCCGTTTGCGTCTGGATTTTATGCGGCAGATCGAGAGGGCAAACGCACACCGTTTTCAGGTGCCGTACGGCGGCGAGATCACAAATGAGGATGTTCGGACGGATACGGCGGTTTATGTCTTGTCCAGACAAGCGGGCGAAAGTGCAGACCGAAAAAACGAGCCGGGAGATTTTCTGATCGCTCCCGAAGAGCTGGAACATTTGCGGCAGCTGAAGAAACTGTTCGCAAAGTTGGTGCTCGTCATCAACGCGGGCGGGATGATCGACTTAACGTTCGATGAACAGATCGAAACGGACGCGATCGTATATCTGACGCAAGGCGGAATGGAAGGCGGAAACGCACTGGCGGATGTTCTGACGGGCGCCAGCAATTTCAGCGGAAAATTAGCGGATACGTGGGGCAGAAATTATGACCAATATCCGTTTGCGCATGAATACGGATCGCTGAGCGGCGACGCTTTGCACGATATCTATAAGGAAGGGGTTTTTCTCGGATACAAGTGGTTTGAAAGTACGGGGCTTATGCCGCGGTATCCGTTTGGGTTCGGGCTTTCGTACACAAAATTTTGTATTTCGGACGCGCAGGTGTCGCTGATCGGAGGGCGCGCCGTAGTTTCGGCGAAAGTCAGGAACATAGGGGAAAAGGCGGGCCGTGAAGTGGTGCAGGTATATGCGGCATTGCCGAAGGGAAGCATCCCCAAAGAAGTTCAGAGACTGGTTGCGTTCACCAAGACAGACGAGTTATTGCCCGGGGAAGAGTGCGAAGTGCGGATGTTGTTTGAATTGTCCGTGCTGGCAAGTTATTTTGAACAGGAATCGCGGTATAAGATCGAAAAAGGCGATTATATTCTGCGGGTCGGCAATTCCAGCGAAGACCTGCAGACGGCGGCTGCTGTACGGTTCAGGGAAACCGTAACGACAGAGATCTGTAAAAATGTAACCAAAGCAAGAGTGGAAATTTGCGACCTGCCGTCTCCTGCCGTGTTGCAGACAGAATCGGAGCCTGTCGCGGCGGAATATACGGGCGGAATCGTTATGCGCAGAAACGAATATACGTACCATCCGAAATTCGACCAAAGAACGGAAGATAAATATGAAGAACTTGGTTCGCGGGACAAGGCGCGTCTGGTTACGGGAGCGGGGTACTTCGGAAAAACGTACAATCAGACGTTCGGTGCCGTCGGAAAGACGACTTCAAGACTTCTGAAGAAAGGGATCCCGAACATCTGTATGTGCGACGGGCCGCAGGGGCTGAATCTGACGCCTCGGGCCGTGGAAGGAAAGAATCAATGGTTCACGGTGCCTGCGGTGCCGCAGAATCTGCGTTATGGGGTACTGAAGAAGCTTTTGAATTTGTTTACACCGAAGGAAAAAGCAGAAAGTTCGGTATATTATCAATATTGCACGCAGTGGCCCTGCGAAACACTGCTTGCACAGACATGGGATTGCGGCTTGCTGTATGAAATGGGCAGGGCGACAGGGGCTGAACTTCTGGAAACGGGGGTTACGCTATGGTTGGCACCCGGCATGAATCTTCACAGAAATCCGCTGTGCGGACGCAATTTTGAATACTATTCGGAAGATCCGCTTCTGACGGGAAAACTGGCGGCGTCCTTGTCGCAGGGCGTCAATTCTTGCGGCGGAATCGGGGTAACGTACAAGCATTTTGCGTGTAACGACCGGGAAGAAGAGCGGCAGCGTATGTCGGCGGAAATATCCGAACGGGCTCTTCGCGAAACACACCTGAAAGGATTTGAGATCGCGGTCAAGGAAGGGAATCCCAAGGCGGTGATGACGTCGTACAACCGCATCAACGGCGCGTATGTATCCAACACGCGGGAATTCTGTGTGGATGTTTTGCGGTGCGAATGGGGCTTTTCGGGATTGGTCATGACGGACTGGTTTGCTACGGGTCGGGAAACGGCTGCGGCCGAAGGCTGTATTCCCGCGGGGAATGATCTGGTGATGCCCGGTTCCGCGAAAGTGCGCAAAAAAATTTTGCGGGCGTATAAAAAGGGAAAAATTCGGGAAGCAGATATGGCTGTTTCCTGTAAACTGATTCTGAAAACCATTTTGGAAAGCGCCGTATATGCGGACGGAAAAAAGTCGGAATAAGGATGACTTTTTGTGCTGAAAATGCGGTTTACGGACGGAACGGGGACAGCGGTTCAGATTTTCTGTCGAAAAACGCACCGTACGGAGGCAGAACGTACGGCGGGGGAGGGAAAGATGTATCAGCCGACATTGTTTGAAAAGAATCGGTCGGAGCCGTTGGCGGCGCGTCTGCGTCCGCGCGACCTTTCGGAATTCTGCGGACAGGAGCACCTGCTCGGGGAAGGTAAAGTTCTGCGGCGGCTGATCGAAAACGATTCGATCGGGTCGATGATCTTTTGGGGCCCGCCCGGTGTGGGGAAAACGACGCTGGCTCGGATCATTGCGAACCGCACGAAAGCCAAGTTTATCGATTTTTCTGCGGTTACGAGCGGGATCAAAGAAATCAAGCAGGTGATGGAAGAAGCCGAAAAAGGAAGGCGGTTCGGCGAAAAGACCATTCTTTTCGTGGATGAAATCCATCGTTTCAACAAAGCGCAGCAGGATGCTTTTTTGCCGTATGTGGAAAAGGGAAGCATCATCCTGATCGGTGCGACCACGGAAAATCCTTCGTTTGAGGTCAACGGGGCGTTGCTTTCGAGGTGCAAGGTATTTGTCCTGCAGGCGCTCAGTACAGAGGAATTGGTCGGGCTTTTGAAGCGGGCTTTGAGCGATGAACGGGGCTTCGGCAATGAGCAAGTCGAAATTTCGGAAGAATTGATCCGTGCGATCGCGAATTTTGCGAACGGGGATGCCCGTTCCGCGCTTTCGACGTTGGAAATGGCGGTTCTGAACGGGGAGCGCAAAGGGGAAAAGACCTGTGTTACCAAAGAAACGGTGGAACAGTGCATTTCCAGAAAATCGCTGCTTTATGACAAAAACGGGGAAGAGCATTATAATCTGATTTCCGCTCTGCACAAATCGATGCGCAATTCCGATCCGGATGCGGCGGTATACTGGCTTGCGCGGATGCTGGAGGCGGGCGAAGATCCGCTGTATATAGCGAGGCGCGTGACCCGTTTTGCGAGCGAAGATGTGGGCTTGGCGGATCCTCGTGCGCTGGAGATCGCCGTGGCTGCCTATCAGGCGTGTCATCTGATCGGCATGCCGGAATGTACGGTACATCTGACGCAGGCCGTCGTATATATGTCGCTGGCGCCGAAGTCGAACGCCCTGTATGTTGCGTACGGGAGGGCGAGAAAGGATGCGCTTGCGCAGCTGTCCGAACCTGTTCCGCTCGTGATACGGAATGCCCCGACGAAACTGATGAAAGAGCTGGATTACGGCAAGGGATATCAATATGCGCACGATTCGGAAGATAAACTGACGGATATGCAATGTCTGCCCGATTCTCTTGTCGGCAGGGAGTATTACACGCCGACGGAAGAGGGGCAGGAGATAAAATTCAAAGCACGGCTTCAGGATATCAAGGACTGGAAAAAAACACACGGGAAAAAATAGAAAACTTTTTTTCGGAAATACAGACACAGGAGAAAAGGGAAATGAATAAGACGGCGGTCGTATATTTTTCGCACAGCGGGATGAATTATGCGAAGGGAAAGATTGTCAAACTGGAAAAGGGCAACACGAAAGTTGCAGCCGAAAAGATAGCGGAGGTTTGCGGTGCGGCGCTTTTTGAATTAAAAGAAGCGGAGGCGTATCCTGAAGATTACAGAGAATGCGTGGAGAGGGCGAAGCAGGAAATGCAGGCGGATGCGCGGCCTGCATTGAAGGAAACGGTCGATATCTCCGCGTATGACGATATTTTTCTGGGGTATCCGAACTGGTGCGGTACGATGCCCAAGATCGTGTGGACTTTCCTGGAAAGTTCCGATCTTTCCGGCAAGAAGATTCATCCGTTCTGCACGAACGAAGGAAGCGGCGCGGGCAGGAGCGGACAGGACATCAAAAAGCTGTGTCCTGATGCGATCGTTTCGGAAGTGCTGTCCGTTTGCGGCTCCGACGTTGCCGCCTCGGACGGATTGCTGCGGGATTGGGTTGAGAAAACTTTGACAAAGGCGCGATCCGAGAACTGAAATTGCAGACCTGCGGAACAGGGCGGCTTTGAAAAATCATAGTTGAAAAGCGTAAATATTTTCATTGACGTTTGCAATGATTTATGATATATTGAAAGGGAAAAGGCTGAGAAAGAAAGGGGGTTTTATGGGGTTATCTCTTTCGCAGAGTTATTTTCTCTGTGCTTTAAATAAAAAGGGAAAAATTTTTCCGCGAAAAACGGAAACGGCCGTATGCATGACTGCTTCCGCGGTGATCGAACTTATGCTGGAGAATGTTTTTTCCTGCGAAAAAAAACGCTTGAAAACGATCGGTGAATTGCCGGAAAACAGGGGGTATCTTGGACCAGTCTGCGAATTTGTCAAGGCAAAGCAACCGGTGAAGATCGAAAAAGTGATCGAGCATTTTGATCTTACTTTTTCTGGAAAGCATATGCGCGCGGTGACAGACGGTATCGGAAATTCTTTGTTGGCGGCGGGGTATGTCAGCAAGAAGAAAGCGGGTTTGTTCCGGAACAAAAATGTATACATTCCTGATCCGAAAAAAGCAGAAGAGGCCGTATTCCCGTTGCGGGCTGAGTTTCTGGAAGGCGGCGAGTTAACGGCGGAAACGGTTGTTTTGGCGGTGCTTTTGGATAAATGCGGAAATCTGAAACGGTATTTTACGTCCAGAGGAAGAAAGATCATCCGAAAACGGCTGAAAGAAATCAAGCGTACACCGCAGTACGAGGTCGTACAAAAAGCCGTGGAGTGTGCAGATATTTTCTTGGAATGGATCAATCTGCATACGAAATGACGGGGAAAACATCTTTTGATGCATTACAAATGAATCAGATCATGTGAGTTACACTCTTTATTCTGAACCGATAACCATTATTTCTGAAAAAGAAAACGCGGCAGAGCCGCAGGGCGGATGCAATTCGTCTTTGATAAGCGGTGCGATGATTGCTTCTTCCGTTCTGATCGTATCGGCGATTGCAATTATCGAAAGGAAAAGAGGTTAAAGTTTACGTATTCAGTTGCGGAACTGAGTACAAACTTAAAGACAGCCGCCCGAAAGCTTCAGCTTTCGGGCGGCTGTCTTTCCGATGCGGTTTACGGAAGTATTTGTTTATCCTGCCTTATAGGGGATTTTGGCGGCGCTCGCTGAAAACATACGGTCGGCAAATAGCAGAGAGCATTTTTGTGGTTCGTAATTTTTAAAATTTCAAAAACGTGGCAGAAAATCCGATCGGTTATTGACAGGGACGGCATAAGGTGTTATACTGAAATAAGTACGGATCGATTTTAGGGCAGATAAAATCTTATCCGCAAAAAATGCTTTTCGGGAAGGGAGCCGAAGGCAAATATGTGGTAAAAGGTGAGGACAGAGAGTATGTTGAAGTTAGAGCCCGTTTTGAAAGATTATATCTGGGGCGGGATGAAGTTTGCGAAGATGTATGGCAGGAATAACGGGGGCAAAAGGATCAGTGAAAGCTGGGAAGTGTCGGTGCATCCCGACGGTCTGAGTACCTGTGAGGGCGGAACACTGGCGGAATATCTCGCCAAAAATCCGCAGGCGGTGGATAGAAACGGATCGCCGTTTCCCGTGCTCATAAAATACATAGACGCGGCGCAGAATTTGTCCGTGCAGGTGCATCCGGGCGACGAATATGCGCGCCGCGTGGAAAATGACAACGGCAAGACGGAAATGTGGTATATTCTCGGCGCGGACGAGGGGGCGGGAATCTATTGCGGTTTCAAGCGCGATACGGACAAAGCGGAGTTTCTGGCAAAGGTCAAAGACGGAACGGTGGAAGAACTTCTCAACTTTATTCCCGTAAAGGAAGGGGATTGTTTCCTCATCGAGGCGGGGACGGTACACGCCATCGGTGCGGGGTGTGTCATCTGCGAAGTGCAGCAGAGCAGCAACGTGACTTATCGCGTATACGATTATAACCGCAGGGGCGCGGACGGAAAACTTCGCCCTCTTCATGTGGAAAAAGCCGTGGAGGTCATCAATTTCAAGGCATATGCAGACCATACCGCCACCGGATCGTTTGAAAATGTGCAGGGCGGGAAGATACGCCGTCTTACGGGTTGCAAATATTTTGAATGCCGCAAACTGGATCTTGCGGGTGTGTTTACGGAAAAAAATGAAAAATCTTTTACGGCGATCAATGTTCTCAAGGGGGAAGGCAAGGCGGACGGAAAGCCTTTTAAGGCGGGCGACAGCTTTTTTGTCCCCTGCGGAGAAAAATTTGCTTTGGAAGGAAAGGCGGAAATCGTTCTGACGACGGAGGGAAAAGAATGAATTATTATATAGGAATTGATTTGGGCGGTACGTTTGTCAAGTGCGGCATTGTGGACGAGCAGGGAAAGATCCTGATCAAGGATAAAATTCCTACGGGAAACGGCAGACATTATACGGAGATTGCCGCGGACATGGCGGATTTTGCCGAACAACTCATTACTCGTGCGGGGCTGAAAAAAGAGGATGTGAAGGCAGCGGGGATCGGCGCGCCGGGAACTATCGACAGTAAAAACGGGGTCATTGTTTACAGCAACAATATCCGTTGGGAAAATGTACCGCTGTGCAAAGAGGTTGAAAAGCGGCTGGGGTTGCCCGCCTATATCACCAACGACGCAAACGCGGCGGCGTTGGGCGAAAACTTCTGCGGCGCGGGAAAGGATTATCGGAGCATGGTCTTTATCACGCTGGGAACGGGCGTCGGCGGCGGCATTATCATTGACGGAAAGATCTTTGAAGGGAACAAGTCTGCGGGTGCGGAGATCGGGCATGAAGTCATCCGCATGGGCGGCGAAAAATGTACCTGCGGCAGAAGGGGGTGTTTTGAGGCTTACGCTTCGGCAACGGCGCTCATCAACCAGACAAAGCGCGCCATGCAGAAGGACAAGGACAGCCTTTTGTGGAAGCTGTGCGCAAACGATCCGGAAAAAGTGGACGGCAAAACCGTGTTCGATGCCAAAGATGCAGGGGACAAGACGGCGGAAAGAGTGGTCAGAAATTACATACGATACCTTGCGGAAGGCGTGACGAACCTTGTCAACGTGTTCCGTCCCGAGGCGATCGTGCTGGGCGGCGGCGTGTGCGCACAGGGAGAGAAGCTGATCAAACCTTTAAAGAGAAAGGTGAATTCTCTTGCCTACGGCGGCGTCAGGTATGCGCCCGTGGAAATCGTGACGGCAAGTCTTGGTAACGATGCAGGACTTTGCGGGGCGGCAAGGCTCGCGATGCTGAAAACGACAGAAAATTGATGTCCGCGCGATGGGGGAGCGGTTTGTCTGTCGGGAAAACGGAAACCTGTCAATAATAATTTTGGACAGACCAAACGTCGATCCTTATTGTGCGGTCAACGGATCAATATATTTTTCATACAGCAGAATTTTAAATGAATGCTATCATAAAGAAAATCGGGATTTCGGAGGTAAAAATATGAAACGTGTTTATGATTTTCTGAAAGCGGCAGGTACTTATTATTTAGCGACGGCGGAAGGAGATCAGCCGCGAGTGCGCCCGTTCGGGACTGTACATATTTATGAGGGAAAATTGTATATTCAGACGGGGAAAGGGAAGAATGTTGCGAAGCAGATCGCCGCAGATCCGAAAGTGGAAGTGTGCGCAATGAAAGGGGACGAATGGATACGCGTTACAGGGACGCTTGTCCTGGATGAGCGCACGCAGGCACAGGAAAGTATGCTGGACGAATTCCCGTCCTTGCGGGCTATGTACAAGACGGGGCCGGAAGGGAATACGGCTGTCTATTATTTTAAGGATGCAACGGCAATCATATCGTCATTTTCACACGGGCCTGAAATCATAACGTTTTGATCTTTGCAGAAAAAAACCGCTGCGCGCAAAACGATTTTGCGCGCAGCGGTTTTTTTGTCGCCAAACGACAGAATACGGAATCAGCGTTCAGCGGCGGCGTTCATACCGTGCGTTTTCAAAGAGCTGTTTTCGGCCGATGGGGCCGCGGGCTTATTTTGTGGAATTGCGGATGACCAGATGATTCGGGATCGTTTTTGGGGGACGAATGAGTTTGCGCGTTTTGACGATGCCGGACAGAATGCTGTATGCTTCGCGTGCAAGTTCCTTGTAGTCATAACTGACGCTTGTAATGGAGATTTTGGATAACGCGCTGATCGGGAGGTTGTCATAACCCACAATACCCACCTGCTCAGGGACGGAAAAACCTATTCTCTCGACAATTTTGAGCGCCTTATAGGCGAGCAGGTCGTTTAAGCAGAAAATGCCCACCGTGTTTCCTGTTTTGATGAGTGAACGCAGGCAGTGCATGAATTGTGTTACGTACGTATTGTTTGTCAGGTTGAGGCGGTGAATGTTTTCGGTGGAGAAGGATAAATTTTCGGAATGGAGGTAAGAAATGAAGCCGTTCAGCCGCTCGTTGGCGGGATCGGCAAATTGTTGTAAGCCGACAAATAAAAAACTCGAATAGCCGCGGTTGTGAAGAAATTTTGCGATATGGCTGCCCATACCGTAGTTATCGGTGATGATGCTGACAAGTTTTTCGTCTATGATCCGTCCGACAAAGACCATGGGCAAAGGGTATGATTTGTAGAAGGAAATAAGGCTTTCGTCGGAAGAGGGGAAATTAATGACGCCTTCGCATCCGATTTCGATGAAAAACCGAAGAGCGGATTTTTCGTTTTGGCTGTCGTTTTCGCTGGTGCGGATGACGAGTTCCGTTTTTTCTTTGCTCAGTATTTTTTGCAGGTGGAATACGTTTTCACTGATGTAGGGGTTGTTGATTTCTTTTACGTGCAATCCGATGATTTTTTTGTCGGTATGTTTGCCCAAAGGCGAATTTCTGGAGCAAATGCCATTGCATAGGAACCAACGTTTTTTCAGTAAAAACAGAAGTCCTTCTTCTTTCAGTTCTGAAAAGACATGGCATGCCGTAAGGTAAGCGATCCCTTCGCGGTCGGCGAAATCGCGGATCGCGAGGAACTGTTCGCCCGAATTTCCGTAAGCACCGCTCAAAATTTTATGGCGGGTTGTATTGAGTATCTGCTCTGTTTTTTTCATAATTACAGTATACCATGCCTTAGATCGTCTGTCAAATTATTAAAGAAAAATATATCAAAACGCAAGTGATATATTTGTTATTTTTCGGTGTATCTTGAATGCCAAAAATATCTTTGTTATAATACAATTGCAAACACGGAGGTGAACGATGGCACAACATACAATGGTAAGTTATTATGGCATCAACTATGCAGAGCATGCGGAGCGTGATTTTTTAGAGATGAAAGAGCACGGATGTGATACGGTTTTGTTGGCGTTGACGGAATTTGATCTTGATTTCTGGTTTCCCAACATAAATAATATCATTAAAACGGCGCACAAAGTCGGGCTGCGCTGCATAGCGGACACATGGGGGATCGGAAAATATTTTGGCGGTGAGCAAGTCAGCCTGTTTTTACAGAACAACATACGGCATCGTCAGGTTTCGGCTTATACGGGAGAGGTACTGAATGCCGCATGTTTCAACACGAATTCATTCCGGGATTATTTTACGGGACTGTGTCTGAAACTTGCGAAAAATACGGAGATTGATGGATTTTTCTGGGATGAACCGCATTATGCGTATCCCAAGTCATACGCGTCCATAACGGGCGGGGCGGGGGATGACTGGTCGTGCCGTTGTACCGAGTGTATGGAAAAATTCCGTGCGTATTATGGTTATGAAATGCCGAAATTTATGAACGACGACGTGAAGCAATTCCGTTGGCGAGAAGCGCTGAAGACGCTTGTGGATTGTTCGAAGGCGCTGAAGGAATACAATCCGAAGCTGGAGATCACATGCTGTGTCCATGCGACTCTGAACACCTATTATGTGACGGAATTGCGAGGGTATGATAATTGGGATATGGTGGCATCGTGCCCGTATTTTGATGTATTTTCGACGACCATCATTAACTGGAGCCTGCCGGAGAGTTTTTTCCGAGACATAACGGAGCGGACGGTTGCGATGGCGAAAAAGTACAAAAAGCAATCGGAGCGGTGGCTCATGGGATATAACAATCGTCCTGCGGAATGGTCGCAGATTGACAAAACGGTGGACCTGTACGAGAGTTTGGGGGTGGACCGTCTGGCGGTATGGACGTATCGGGGCGGATACGGGACTTCGGTTGCGGCGAAAGACGCGTTGGAGTTATGGGACAATATCGGGCGCAATTTCAGGCGCGTTTTAAAAAAATGATATGAGCGAATATCTTGAAAAAATAGCCGGCATTTTGCACGGCATAGAGAGCTCCCAGGCAGAAGCGCTGCAAAAAGCGGGCGAGCGGGTATGCAAGGTGATCGCGGAAGGCGGGCTGATCCATATATTCGGCTGCGGGCATTCGCATTTGCCGGGGCTGGATGCGTTTTATCGGGCGGGAGGGCTTGCGAACGTATCGCCCATGCTGGATACGGATCTGATGTTGCATAACGGTGCGGCGAAATCGAGCCGAATGGAAAAGATGAACGGGATCGGGTCGGAAATTTATCGGCGGTATCAAGCGGAACGGCGCGATATGCTCATTGTATTTTCCTTATCGGGGAAGAATGCGGTTCCCATCGAGCTGGCGGATTGTGCGCGGAAGGAGGGAGTATACACGGTAGCGGTGTCGTCCTCGGCTTATTTTGAAAAGGGCGGGTGCCTGCACAGACATGCGGATCTGTTTATCGATTGCATGGTGCCGTACGGAGACGCGGTGGTTTCGGTCGGATCGGAAAAGATGGGCGGGCTTTCGACGGCGGCGTTCTGTTTTATTCTCAACAGCATACTGATCGACGGGGCAAAGCTGGCCGACCGGGCCGGGGCGGACGTACCGATCTATCGGAGCGGAAACATAGAAGGCGGGCGCGAGCATAATCTTGGGGTGGAAGAGAAATATCTTGGGAGGATCAAGCATCTGTGAGCAAGGTCGCGGTGATCGGGTTAGCCGGGGAATCTGTATTTCTGACGGTGGAGAAATTTCATGAAGGGGGAGAAACCTTGGTTGCGGACGCATTTGTCACGCAGCCGGGAGGAAAAGGTTTTAACCAGGCGGTTGCGGCAAAACGTGCGGGAGCGGAAGTAAGTTTTCTTGCCGCGGCGGGGAACGATGCGTATGCGGAAAGCATACAATCTTTTTTGACAAAGGAAGAGATTCGGTGGAAATTGCCGCGAAAGGCAGACAGGACGGCGTATGCAGCGATCCTGACCGACCGCAGCGGAGCAAACCGGGTAACGGAATACATCGGCGCGCAGCTGGAGGAACGGGACGTATCGGATTTTGAAGAAGAGATCGCGTGTGCGGACATATTGCTGCTGAGCAACGAAGTGCCGCTGCGGGTGAACGAAGCGGCGGTGCGGACAGCTAAGCGGCACGGGACAAAGATCATACTGAACCCGGCGCCGTCCGTGAAACTGTCGGAAGAACTCAAGAGAGTGGTCTGGCTTTTTACGCCGAACGAATTCGAGACGGAAGGGCTTGAGCGATACAAAAATGCAGTAGTAACGTTGGGGAAGCGCGGTTGTTTGCTGCGCGCGACGGGGGAAACGATTCCTGCCAGAAGGGTAACGGCGGTCGATACGACCGGGGCGGGAGACGTGTTCAACGGGTACCTTGCGGCGAGGCTTGTTGCAGGGGATAGTCTGAAGGAAGCGGCGGAGATCGCCAATACTGCTTCCGGAATTGCAGTTACGAGGAAAGGAGCGGTAACTTCGGTACCGTATTTAGAGGAGGTAATCAGAGAGTATGGATCGTTGTCAGAAAGGGCTTGACATGCTGATGGAAAAATATGAAATTCCCGGTACGGCAAAGCTGCTTTGCGGGGATGTTGTAAGAATCGACGGGAGCGATTATCCGTTGCTTCCGTGGAAAAACACCAGGCGTTTCGAGGAATTGCGGAACATAGTCAGGAGCGGCAGGCTGGGAGCTGTGTGTACATACAGGATCGGGCACACGGCAGTGCGCGGTACGGATTTGTTTTCGCTGTTGGAACGGGAAGCGGGAATTTTGGAATTTACGGTGGATTCGCCGGTCAGGGAAGCATTTGCCGTCGGGAGCGGGGATGTGATGAACTGTATTCTTGAAACGGAGAACGGCTGTGTATGCACGATAGAGCTGGCTGCGACGCTGAACGAAGGGGCGGCGGACGTAGACAAACACGAGATCATTGCCAGGCACGGGATCGCGTGCGACAGGGTCGTCGACACGCAGGTGCCGCAGAATTCCATTTATATGTTTTGTAAAGATTGCAAGGAATTCACGGACACGGATTTTGAATTGTATGATTACAGCGAAGGGGAGATAGCGCGGATCCGCAACGCATTTGCGATCTTGAAAGACAAAGTTGCGCGGACAGAAAATCTGGCGGGGAAGGCGCATTTGGAAGAAGTCCTCAAAGCAGTGAGACAATCGCTGGAACTTTGTGAAAATTGTAAGGTGAAAGAAAATGGATAAAGTAAAGATTGCAATGATGAGCATGACGCACGGGCATACGCGTAAATATTATGACGTGCTGAAAAACAATCCGAAACTGGAATGGATAGCGGTTTCGACGGCGAACGAGGAAGTCAGGGAGATATTTCTGAACAGCGTGAAGGGCATACCCTGTTATGATTCGGACGAAGAGATGCTGAACAGGCATCCCGAGATCCAGGCGGTGATCCTGGCGAGTGAAAACAGTGAGCATCTGCGTCAGGTGCAGCTCTGTGCGGAGCGCGGCATCGACGTGCTTTCCATGAAAATACCGACTTTTGATATGGACGAATATGCGCAGATGCAAAAGGCGGTCAGGGAGAGCGGCATCGTATTTCAGATCGAACTGGAAATGCATTACAATCCCGTTGTCCGCAGGCTGAAAGAACTGATTGCGGGAAAAGTGATGGGGGATATGCATGCATTCAATGCGACGAACATCACGCTGTCGCCGGTGTGGGCGTTCCCCTGGCAGGGAGTGCCCGAGAAGAGTTACGGAAAGAGGATAGAGGTCGGAGCGGGAAGCGGGAAATTCCGCGGCGGAGCGCTGTGTGATCATCCGCATATATTCGATCTGATCCGCGATGTCACGAAGAGCGAATTTGAAATGATCTATGCCAAGGTCGCGCCCAATATGCGAACGGAGCTGGAAGTGGAAGATATGCTGGCGGTGGTCGGGAAAATGAAAAACGGAGTGGTGTTTTCTCTTGATCCGAGCTGGTCGCGGCCGGAAAACCGACTGAAAGTACCCGGCCCGGGTTGGGAGGTATTTCCCAAGCGCATGGAAGTGAATGTTGTCATACACGGGACAGACGGATCGGTGTATGCGGATTGTTTCGGTCCCAACACATACCACAACGGGTTGCCTGAAAACAAATACACGGTGCAATATACATATTTTGACGAGTGGATCGGAATGATCGACGAGTTTGTGGAGAATATCCGTTTCCGCAGGAAACCGAAGATCAATCTGGACTGGCACAAAAACACGATCTGTGCGATGAATGCGGTGTATGAAAGCATATCGAAAGGCAAGCCTGTCCGGTTATGATTTTGAACGGTATTTGACTATACGCCTTGCGGAGCATGGCGGAAGGGTATAAACGCACGGATACGTCTGAATTTGCAGAACGCGGCATGATTCTGATCTTTGAAAAAAGAGCGTATCGGTTTTGGAAGTCCGATCGGCAGCGGGCGGCCGCCGCGCCGACGGATCGGATGTCGGGATTTATACGTTTACGGACGGTGATCGGCATACGGTTGAAAGGCGAAGGGCCGTCCGGAACGGTTTGAAAGGGAAAAGCAGGCAACAGTTACCGAAAAAAGGAGGAAAACAATTATGAATCATGGATACATCGGGGCGAAGCGATATTTCATGGTCGGCATACTGTCGGCGTTCTTGTCGCTTTGTTTGATCGTGGGGGCGGTTTTGCATTTCAGTCCCCTGCAGACGAACGCGGCGGAAGGGGGCGCTTATCTGACAGACGGAACGGAAAGCACGGTCACATTGATCAATAAACCCATCACCGAAGAATCCCAGAAACTTTTGAATCCGGACCCGTACATCGGGATCGTCAACGGCGGGCTCAACCGTGCGCTGAACAATGTGGGATTTGTAGAGAGCGGTGAATCGGCGCCGGCGCTTGCGGCGGATGCCCTTGCCGGATCGAATGACGGAATGATCATTGATCTGAAGGCGCATTACAGTGATCAGGGGATGGCAAAACTTGTTTTTTCGCAGCCTGTCGAGGCAAACGAGAATAAGATTTTAACCTTCCGTATTTGGGTGGACATGGACAGGAATCCGAACACGCAGACCATCGGTTCGTATCATTTTTATGCGAACCGTACGGATATCGAAAAAAAGTATTTTTATAATTTCGGGGAACTGGTAAACAAGCAGAGACAGTGGCTCGAAGTCAGTCTGACGGGGCAGGACATTCTGAACCTCGCGGATGAAGACGGCAACATCGGCGCACTGTATTTTGTGGTGACGACGTACAACGTGAAGCATGATTCGGTATTCGATATGCCGCCCGATGGGCAGTACGGGCATATCTATATCGACGAGATCACCTATGAGAATTCGCCCGATCAGGGAGGATATCCTTATCTTACCACCATGAATTCGGTCACGGCGCAGCTTGACGACAATCCGAGGATCAACGATCCGCTTCTCACGGCGCAGGGCGGGATCAAGGGAGTGAGCGGAATGGTTGCGGGCGGACTCGGCTTTGAGAGCCGCGCGGTTTTCACCCAGAGCGGGCCTGCGGGTTCGGAAGACGGTTCGGTCATATCCTTTGAGATTATCAATTCGCACCAGGGTTTGGCGCGGCTTCAGTTCAAACAGCTCAAGAGCGGAGTGCTGAGCGATGTATCCGTGAAGGCGAGCGAGATCGACGGGCTGAACGTGCGTCTTTGGATGGACGTGGAATCGGACGGATCGAGCACATCGTACGTGCGCGGAAACTATTATCTGATGGCAGACCGTTACAACATTGAAAACACTTATTATTATGCGGTCAAGGTGCAATGCAATCAGCAAAGGCAGTGGCTGGACGTGATCATCACGGGAAACGATCTGCAGAAACTTGCGGATGAAGACGGCAATATCGGAGCGCTGTATTTTTACTATGACACGCACACGACCGATCATCCGACGGGCGGGCATATTTATATTGACAGCATCCGTTACGACAGTTACAGCATTACATACATGAACGGGACGGAAAAGGTTGCGGAGCAAAAGGTGGTTTACGGGGACAAAGCGGAGAGCAATAAAGATCTGCAGGCGCCGGAAGGCAAAGTATTTGCGGGCTGGACGACGGATGACGAGCATCCCTATTCGAACCTGTATGCGTTCGGGTCCCGAGTGACGTCTGACGTGACGTTGTATGCCTGGTGGCTGGATCAGACAGAGAATCATCCTGCGGCAGGCCTGTATGTAAGCGAAGACAATCTTGAAATTTCCCTGTTTGCGGGGAACACCGTGTATATCAAGGATCTGCTGCCGTACGGAACGCAGCTTCTCATCGGAACGGACGGCGAATCGAATTATGCGGTATATGCACTGGACGGGATCAGCAATTGTTTTGCGTACACGCAAAGCGGGCTTCAGCTGGACGGCAAAACGTATACGCTGCGGGACGCGCATACGGTGACGTATTCGTATTACGGCGACACGGCGGAGATGCGTTACGCGCTGGACGGTGAAGCGGCGGAGAATATTGCGGCGAAGACCAGAGACGGGTTTGCATTTGGGGGCTGGTCACAGGATGGCGAAACGTTATTCGATTTTGCGGCCAATCCGGTGAAGGGTGATCTGAACCTTGTCGCGCTGTGGTCGTACGTGGAATCCTCCGATATCGATTCGGTTCTGGGAAGTTATTATTCTGCCGATACGGGTTCGATGATCGTGCTCAAGGAGAACGGCGTGGCGCAGTTCCTTTCCGGGGACAAGACAGAGGAAAAGGAATTCCATTATCTTGTATCCGATCAACTGGTATTTGTGCAGGGAGGAGATCTGGTCCTCAATTATGATGCGTTGCAGCGGGCGTTTGTGTACGACGGGAACAGTTATTCGCTGTTGGGGAAATATTTCGTCATGTTTTACAGCGACAACGTTCTGATCATGCGTGCGGAAGCGTCGGAAGGGGCGTACACGATCACGGCGCCGACAGCTCCTGCGAAGGAAGGATATGTTTTCAAGGGCTGGCAGACGAGCGACGGAACGGCTTTCGACCCGACCGGTACGGTAGTGGCGAGCACATCCGTCTATGCGGTTTGGGAAAAAGCGGCGGCGGACAGCACCGTGACCGATCCTGCGGACGGCGGGGATACGGCGATCTGGGCAGTGTTCGGCGTTACGGTCGCTGTGGTTGTGGCATTCGGCGCCTTTGCCGTGGTGCTTGTCAGAAAAAAGCTGAAATAAAAGGGTTGGTTGGAGAAACAGGCTATTCAAAAAGTATTTAGGGGAACATATATGAAAACAACCGGTGGCGCAAAAAAGAGAAAAAGACGGAGCGCGGAGGAATGTATATTCATCATCAGTTTTATTATTCTCCCGATCGCATATTTTCTCGTATTTTATGTGTATGTCAATCTGAATTCCTTTGTTATGGGGTTTCAGCTCCGTGAAAACGGGCAGACGGTGTGGACGTTGGATAATTTCAAGCGGTTTTTCACCGAGCTTTCCGAATCGGGATCGGAATTCCGCATTATTTTCAGGAACACGTTCATCACTTTTGCGATCAATCTTGTGATATTTCCGTGGGGGCTGGTCGTATCGTACTTTTTATACAAGAAGATCTGGGGAGCGAAAATATTCAGGGTTTTGTTCTGTCTTTTGATGATCATCCCCTCCGTCGTGACGACGACTGTTTATAAAGAGATGGTGGGGGTGAACGGATTCATAGCGAAGGGAGTGCAGGAGATGCTGGGGCTGGACTATACTCCGGAGCTGCTCGGGTCCACGCAATTTGCCAATTATACGATATGGGCAAAGCTGTTATGGGCATCGTTTACCGGCGACATCATCATCTGGGGCGGGGCGTATGCGCGGATCCCGGATTCGGTATTGGAAGCGGCGAAGCTGGACGGCGTGGGCTGGGTCAGGGAAATTGTTTCCATAATTGTACCGCTCATCTGGCCGACGTTCATACTCAAATACGTGATCTTGTTTTCGGGGATATTCTCGTCTTCGGGGGATGTATTCCTTTTGACGCAGGGGGAGTACGGGACGAATACGTTTGCCAACTGGATGTATATGCAGGTGTATCAGAACAGAGGCTCGGTCCTTTCCAACGCGTACAATTATCTGGCGGCGGTGGGGTTGCTGGTGACGGCCGTGGCGATTACGATCTCCACCAGCATCAGAAAGATAGCGAATAAGATCAACGAGGGGGTGACCTATTGAATACCGCGAAGAATTTTCAGAAAAAGAAGAGCTTGTTTGCGGTCATAAAGGGCAACAGGTCGCCGAGCGAATTTGTTCTGCACTGTTTTGTGTTCGTACTCTTTTCCGTATTCGCGTTCTCCTACGTTTATGTGTTGGTATGGGCATTTTTATCCGGGTTAAAGACGCATTCGCAAGTAGTGCTGACGCCGTTTTCCTGGCCGGAAACGCCGTATTTCGGACATTATATCGAAGTATTGAGTTTTTTGGAAGTGGACGGCAACGGATTTTTCATGATGTTGTTCAACAGTATTTGGTTTTCATGTCTGGGCCCTGCGGTGAGTATTTTTACGACATCGATGTTCGCATATGTATCCAGCAAATACCGTTTTCCGTTCAGCAGATTTTTTTATCCTCTTTCGCTGATCGTGATAACGCTGCCCATATACGGCTCCTCGGGGATGTCGTATAAGCTGTATTACAGTCTGGGGCTGACCAATTCCTATCTGTATCCGCTGTTGAGCATAGGCACGTTCGGGACGAACTTTCTGTTTTTCTATGCGTATTACGAGGGGATTTCCAATACATACATGGAAGCCGCCAAAATGGACGGAGCCAACAATTATGTGATATTTTTCCGCATCATTCTGCCGCTTGCGATGCCGATCATGGGAGCGCTGTATGTCACGGCGTGGATCGGTTCGTGGAACGGTTATGAAACGCCGTTGGTTTACTATCCGGAAATTCCGACGCTGAGCGTCGCGATCTTCACGATAGAAAAGGATATGCAGTATTATGTCAGGATGGATTTGCTGTTTGCGGCTTGCGTATACCTGACTCTGCCCCCGCTGATCATTTTTTCCTGTTTCAGCCGGGTGATCCTGAGCAATGTTTCTTTCGGCGGCATAAAAGAATAAATAATATCGAGGGGTGTTTTATGAAACAAATCAAGACGGTCATTGTACTGCTGTTATCGGTCTGCATGTTGTTCGCGACGGGATTGGCGGGATGCAGCAGCAAGCCCGATTCCGCTACGGACGTGGAGATCGTGTACTGGCGTTCCGGTCTGGGAGACGAGTGGATAACCGAGATGGTCAAAGCATTTAATGAAAGTCAGAGCGAATACGTTGCGCATCTGACGCCCACGCCTGACGGCGAACGTTTTCCCAATGAAATAGCGCGCGGGGCAAAATACAATTCAGTCGACCTTTATCTTACGGGCTGTTCCAATTTCTATGATTTTGTGGAGTATCTGGAACCGATCAACGACGTACTCGAATCCACGATACCGGGGGAGAGCCGCACGATCGGCGACAAGCTGGACAAGACGTTTATGGAAAATTATGACGGCACGTATTATGCCATCACGTACGGCGGCGGCTGGGAAGGTATCGTTTGCAATGCGGCGTTTGTACCGCAGGATACCGTCATCAACACCACCGACGAGCTGGAGGCAGTCGTGATCGAGCTGGACGCGCAGGACATTGTTCCGTTCATTCATTATCAGAATTCTTTCGGCGGATACTGGAACCGTGTTTATACCATCTGGCAGGCGCAGTACGACGGATACGATTATTATTTAAACAATTTTCTCACGCTGACCGATGAAAACGGGAAATCTCCTTCGAAAGAGATCCTGATGCGTGAAGACGGCAGGCGGAAGGTGCTGGATGTACTCGAATCCATTGTTTCGCCCAATTATGTATTTTCCGGATCGAATTCCATTTCGTTCACCACCGCGCAGACGCATTTTATCAACGGAGCGGCGGCGATGATGGTAAACGGGTCGTGGATGCAGAACGAGATGAAGACGACGGATTCGACCTATAAAGAATTCTATACGATCCGCCCGCCGGTGATCAGCAGCATCGTGGAGACGTTTGAGGGTGCGGATAAAAACATGTCGGACAGCAAGCTGAGCTCGATCATAACCAAGATCGATGACGGCGTGGCGTATTCGGAAAGCGAGTACGGCTGCACGGAACAGACGTATAACCGCATAGCGGAAGCGCGCAATCTGATGGGGGCGAAGTTTACCGATCACAAGATGGCGATCCCGAACTACGCGGTCGGCAAGGAAGGCGCGAAGGCGTTTATGCGCTTTTTCTGTTCGGACGAGATGATCGAATACTATACGGGCGAACTGCACATGATCCGTCCCATCGAGTACAGCGACGGCCGCGAATACGATACGACGGGATGGAGCATGTTCGAACTTTCGCAGTTGGAATTCAGAAACAGTACGCCCGTTGTGGAATTTTATTATAAAGAAAGTCCGCTTTTCAAGTACGGCGGGGCATCGTACTATGCAAAAATCAATATTGTCAACAAGCTGAGCAACAGGGGTGAAGATTACTGGTCGGCGGATACGATCTGGACGAACATGATGAACACCTTTGACAAAAACTTTGACACGTATTGTATCAATGCGGGGATTGTGTTATGAAAAACAGATTTTTCAGGATCATGATTGTATTTGTTGCGGTGATGCTGTCCTTTGCGACGGTTTCCGTGACAATGGCATACGCGGGAATGTCGGATGTGACCGTCGCGTCCGACAGCACGTTTGCGGGGGAGATCGGAAAGGCGAACTGGTACTATACGGACGGAATATACGGGGAATCGGACTCGATCGTATTCGGGTCGGAATCCAATGAGGACAGCCGTATTCTTTCCAGAATCAAGGTGGATGATGTGGGGCAATACGGCAGAGAAAAGGCGATGGAAGCGACGATCGTCCTGAAAATATCCTCGCTCGGCACGGGCGAGCGGTTCATGATCGGTTTCGGAATGCGGTCTGCGGCGGCGAAACTCGGCTGTGCGTCCTCGACTACCGTATATTTCACCAATTCGGACAGCGGGCTGCAGTGCGGGGTATTCAAGACGGACGAATCGGAAAAAGAGATTGTCATTTCCGAGGCGAAAGCGTTCAGCGGCAATGCGGCGGGCAGCGATATCGCCTTAAATGTAGTGATCAAATCGGATGGCGGCATAAACGTGACCGCGAACAATACCGTGATCTGTGACGAAGCGTCGGCGGGAGCCTATTTTGTAGGG
>ERZ1106930.98-NODE-98-length-36782-cov-203.621423_pt1 | contig 36782 bp, 28 predicted proteins | sample MGYA00403663_ERZ1106930 | MGnify/ENA primary metagenome ERZ1106930 (study PRJEB35170, sample SAMEA104062438) | human gut metagenome | biome: human gut; feature: human-associated habitat; material: faeces | place: Denmark | collected 2012-06-26 ... | reverse complement strand
CCCCTCACTTATATAGGACATTTGAAGATGGGTTTTACAAGGTTTTTAAGAAAAAAGTTACCTTTAATTTTTCAATAGCCGTAAACAAAAAGGAAGCCTGAATCCAAGCAGACTTCCTTCCCTGTTAATATATATCATATGAATATATTGTTTACTGAACTTTCTGATTATAAGAAAACAGAACTCTTTAATTCTATATACCAAACAATCCGAATCTTAATAATTACAAAATTTCTCATTCTACTCATTGATAGTACTTTAACAATTCCGCAAGAGTAATAATTATACCAGCATTGTTCAGTTCAGTTAGTCTTGCATCATATAATTCTTTTATTATTATTTCCGCATCTTTACCATAATGAATAAGATTATGGCAATTACTGCAAAGTGAAACAATGTTATTTTCGACATCAAGACTAACATTAAAATCTTTTTGCGCCTTCATGGGAACAAGGTGATGTGGTTCAGTATACGGCAATCCACTTCCTTTTCTTATAAATGTTTTATGTTCATTGCAATACTCACATTTATAATCCGCATTTTTCAGAGCATTTATCGCCTTAACAGGATTACGTTTATATAATGTTGTTTTTCCTTCTCTCTTTTCAGGAACCTTTTGTGGATTAATGCAAAGAATCTTTTTTCCTGAATGTGAAATAATTTTTCTGTTTACTTCTTCTATGTAGGAGGTCTCTTCAACCGATTCATGCTGATCAAAATTAATTATCTCTTTGGCCTTTTGAATTGTACTTTTAACTTCATTAGTGACTTCTTCATAGCTTTTTGATGAATACTCCGAATATAATTCAATGACATCCTTTAGAGGTGATCTGTTTCTCCAACCTTTTCGAGGACTTGACGTAAGAACATCAAATTCGTCGCGTCGTAATTTCAGATAATTATTTTCTCTTCCCAGTAGATAGGATATATCACTGAAAGCCTCTGTCCTTGTCTTATATCCAAGCTCACTGACGGCTTTTTCATCATACTCCGATAAATAGTACGCAATTACTGATAATTCATAGCTCGTTCTGTCCATTCAAGCCTCCCTGATTTTCTTAATCAGCCAGTTTAATGTTCTCTCTCTTTCCGCCTTTTTTAACTGACACTCCCAGACAACAATTACTTTCCAGCCAAGTTCTTCAATTTCCTTTTTCTCTTTTTCATCCCGTTCTTTGTTTGCAAGTAATTTATTCTTCCAGAATTCAGAATTATCATTCGGCCACACAAAGTATTTGCAGCCTTCATGCATATGCCAAAAACAACCGTTTACGAAGATAACGGTTTTATATTTTTTCAACACGATATCCGGTGTTCCGGGAAGTTTTTTAACATTACGTCTGTATCTGAACCCCTGCGAGAATAAATATTTTGCAACAATCTCCTCCGGCTTTGTTTTTCTACCTTTGATACGGGACATATTGTAGCTTCTTGTTTCTTTATTATGCACATCCATCAATATTTTCCATAATGCTCTCTATATTATAAAGCTGATAGAAAAATCCTTCCAGCATTTTTACCGGAATACTGTTACCAGCCATTCTAATTATCTTATCCCGAGGGAAAAGCTTACTTTTTACTCGTTGATCGGGATTATTAGCCTGCAGTTTATCATAGTCTTCATCAGTGAATCCCATAAAAAGCAGACATTCACGCGGCGTCAGATATCTGAAATTGCCTTTTCCTTCAACACCACTTTTAAAATAAATATTCCCGGAATTAGGATGTCTGTCCTGCTTGGTAGTAATTGTCCGGATAAAATCTTCTGTTGTAATTTTTCCGTCTGCATCAACTATTTTGGGATTTTCGTTCCATATTTTTTGTCTTGAAACAGTATCATTCGGCGTACAGGCAAGAGCTTCTTCCCATAACGGAGATTTCCTGTCATCTGTACAACGAAGTAACTTTTCCACTGTTTTTTTCTTGTAATACGGAGATTCTTTATACTGTTCAACAATTACAGATTCATTATCTCCCCATGAGAGAAAGAGCTTTTCCATCTCATTTTTTAATTTTTCATTTTCGCCGACAAAAACGCTCATCATAAGTAGTCTTGGTCTGTTTTGCGGAATACCATAATTTCTGGCATTTACTGGAACATATTTACTGACATACCCCAAAGCCGACAATTCATTTATCCATTGTTCAAAATTGCCTTTATGTCTTTCAGATAAGAGGGTGGGCACATTCTCCATAAAAAGATACCGCGGCAACGTTTTGTCAGCCTGTTTCATTTCATTCAGTATTCTTCCAACCTGCCATAGCAGACTGGAACGGCTTCCGGAATCTCTGTCAATACCTTTATTATAGCCATGAAAAGCTCCGACATTTGATAAATCCTGACAAGGAAAAGAATAAGTAAGTATGTCCGTATTATCCGGCATCTGATCGCCTTTTACATTGCTTATATCCACAAGGTTATGGGTACGTATAATTGCAGAAAGGATACGTTTCAGAACTTCTTCACTGTAACTATGCAATGTGGCATAAGTCATTGGTTCCTTACCATTATTGCTAAGGGTATATTTTTTTAATTTTTCCAGTATCTGCTCTTTAGTCAGCATTTCAACTTCCGGCAGATTTATATAACTTTCATGAATGGCATCATAGGCTATAAATGCGTGAATGTCCCATTCGCAAGTTGCCTGTACCGTTATATCTATTCCAATATTTTTTAATGCACGAGCCTGGCTGCCGATTCCGCTGAAAAGTTCAACAATATTGTAATTTTTCTTCATATCAGATTTTTATCCCAAGTGATTCAAGTTTGTCCTTTATTTCAAAAATTGATCTGGCCATTGCCATTGTTCTTGCCGGCACCTTGCCGGAAGAAGAACAAGGAATGTTCCCTTTTAACGCGAAATCAACAGCCTGTTTCAGATAATTCTGCTCTACATAACCGAGAGCAGAACGTTTATTGGCTTCGTCAAGAAGTTTACGCCAATAATCACTGCCCAGTCTGACTATTTCCATCACGTAATTCAGTTCATCCGTATCTTTCTGGTCTTTCTGAGAAGATACTTCTTGTTCGTGCACGATGCTTTCCGGCATCAATTCATCAATAAAATTCACAGATGGTTTATATGCTACATTGTCACGAAAATCTGCCCACGTTTCCGCCTTTTTGCAATATTCAGTAACGATTACGCCATGGCTATCGCATATAAAATCATTCGTCATTTTTGTTACAATTTCAATTTCACGCATAAATGCAGGGGATACTGCCTGTCTGTTCCATATGCCTTCCCAGTCTAATGAATATCCTGATGGTATACTATGAATGATTTTTGCAATCGTATACGGAACGATGTCAAGCTTATAGCCTCCGGCTTTATACCAGAATCCCGTCTGACGTTTTGCGCTGTCTTTATGTGATTCGAGATAGTCATCAACTGTTCTGTAAATGATTGCTGCACAAATACATTTCCTGAAATAAAACTCATTGAAACAGCCCTTATTTGCCTTATAATCCTGTGATATTATCGTATTGAACTCTTTGATAACAAAGTTCTTACCTTTTGCAACAATGTTCGGCTGTTCTTTCATGGTTGTCAGATACATACCAAGTTGTTCTTTGGTAATAAGCTGATCTTTCGGGAATTTTGCGCGAAATCTTTTACGGTCAATTTCACTCTTCAGTTTGAATTGTTCCTGCTCATATCTTTTTCTGGAACGTTCATAATACCAGCCGGTAGGAACAGAATAGTGTACAGGTGGAGCGAATATCTTTTTTGACATTTTCTCCATCCATATATGGAATGGATCATTGGAAAACAGATCCGCCGCAGTTACTTTATTCTGACTGTTGGCGTATTTTGCAATGTTCTGCACCATCTGATCATAGAAACGTACCCCGTCCTCATTTTCCGTTTCACGGTCATCAATAACGGTAAGTTTCATGGGCACAAAGATCCCTGTCAATTCCGAATTGGTTTTTTTAAGAACAGCCTCAGCCAATGAAGCCGTTGTCTGTCCGCCATTGATAATCTGTAAATCAACTATCTTGGTTATAAACAATTGTCCGTCTTTTTCTTCTGTCTCAACATCAGCCGCCGTTGTAGCTATTCCATTGTTATATGTAAAAAATTTATCCGGCTCGTTATTTATCGTCCTTCTTATACCGCTGTTTACGCTTTTTGAGACGCTTGTACCCAAAAACGCCCGGACATTTCCCTCAAGAACTTTACTGCCGTGTTCAATATAAATTTCCGAAAGAAGTTTCCCCGGGATAATTGCAATATAAGCTTCATATCCAAGATTGTCACCAATGTTGCCTTTGATACACGGTATACCATCACAGTCAAAGTCTTTTCGGAAATCAATAACAATGGGATCACTGCTGAACGATTTTTCCTTTTCGTAAAAGCGTTCGAGATTCCACAAATTGATTTCCAACGGCTTTCCATTAAAATCAGATTTCTTAATCTTTTTAGTGCTTTTTACGGTTTTACTGCTACCCTTGCTTTTTCTTATTTTTGTTTCAAGAAGATTGCGGTTCAGAAGATCTGTAGATAATTCCTTGTTCGTAAGGATGAACATCCTGATTTTCAGAATCTGTTGCGGATCATCACCAATAGCATTCATTCTGTATCTAATAAGTCTTGCAACTTTAAGAACATCATCCGAATCATCAAAATAATTTTCTATTTTTCCGTTGCACACTTCGTCAAGGAAATAATACATTCTCCAATAAAGCTCATCAACTCTTCCCGCTGTGAGGTTTTCCGTATCATATGCATCCTGAAAATCACTTATAAACAATTCAAGGCTATGGTCAGTTTCATCAAAACTGTACCCGTCGATCCGTATAATTCTCTGTCCCGAACAACGTTTATCTCCGAATCCAAGTTTCTGCGAATTTTGAATTTCATCATAATCTTCAAGCATCCCAAGCGTACACGATAAAAATTCATCCTGTGTATCAGATCCATTGACAGCAGAATCAGCTCTTAATGTATCGAGAAATTCTTTTTTATAATCCTGATAATTATCCATTGTATTCTCCTTATTTATCTGTTCTGAAATTCATTATATCCGAAAGTGAAATATCATAATTTGCCTTTGAAATTGCCATCGGAACATTTTTATGGGTCAGCTTCGGGAAATCATATCCAACCATGTATCTTACAAAATTACTTACTTCATAGACAAATTCATCATAATAATTATTGTACTCATATCCCTGCAGGGCAACTTTCGCAAGGAAGTCGTCACTTTCATCTCCGGACATAAACATCTGTCTGGTTTCAAGGATAAGTTTATTAAGAGATATACCATTATAAGCAGGGCTCATCTTTTCAAGAGAATAAATGACAAGCTGACCATCTTTATCGCTGTCAAGTTGTTCAAGGGAAGAAATCCTTACAAAAGAATTCCCACGGCTGATGGTTTTTACTTCATACCATTTGTCTGAACATGAAAAATCTTTATATGTCAGTTCCTGTCCGCTCCAGCTTTTCAAGGCTGATGACAAACCAATTTCATCAGCAAGCGGTCCTCTGAGAAACAAAATTTCTCCAATAAGCCCCATTATTTCAGGTTCAGTCAGAAAAGTATTCTTTGACAAAACGAACATCTTCTTCCACTGAAAAAATCTTTCGGTAATTGCCTTGTATCCATCTTTTTCGTTTTTTAGATCTCTGGTCTGTTCTACGATATCCTCACAGAATTTATAGAACAAGCCACTCATATCATCATCTTTCAAAGAAAATCGTATGGTATTATACTGCGGCTTTGTATACTGTGATACGTCTATTGCCGATGTCCCGGTAACTTTTACAGGTCTGAACACAGAACGTAATTCAATGGATTTCCGTCCCTTCTCGTCCAGTCCGATATGCAGATCAAGAATATGAGAATTGTCCACACGAGAAAAATATTCAGGACGGCTGAATGCATCAAACTGAGATTTTATATCCATCATTCTTCTTCTCCTATGTCCATCTCGTCTTTTTCAAACCAGTTGTATATTTTGTTTGCCCGATATTTAGTTGCATTCAAAACGGATGCTTCGTCATTTTTGGGCAGACCAAGAGCAAAACCAACGACAGGCGCATTACCAAGTTTCTCTTTTAATTCATCAAACTGTTTCTTCTGCGTACCGTCATCACCTGAAACATCTATAAAATATACGATCAGAAGGGGTTTTCTGTCCTTTACAAATCTGAACCATGTTTCTGAAGAATAATTATCTTTTGAAAACTTTTCATTTCTTGTCAGTTCATAATTTTTAATGAATGCAGACTTAGCATCTAAAACTATTTCTTCTGCTGTCTTTCCGTTAAAATCGACTATTCCGGCAAGTCCATCATTCGGGCCACCGAGTTTTCCTCTTCGTCCAAGACTTAACCTGTCGGTATCTCTGTCAATAACACAATGCTTCCTTTGAACCTGATAAATCCGTCTGCCTGCAATATCAACGACAGGCGCATCCTCTGAAGAATTGCCATCCATAAAAGCAACGTCAAATTTTTCAATTGACGGATCCGTAGTATTCCGAAGAAATTCTGCAATTTGCGTTGTATCGAAATCCGAACTGAATCTTGATATTTTCAATTTTCTGATAAGCTCTGTTATACGATTTTTCGGAATATCCTGTAAAACATATCTTCCTTTACCGACACTCGGATTCTGCCTCTCGAATTTTATACCACTATTCAGCGCATCAGCAACCAGCTTGTTCACCTCATTGAAGTTATTTATGTGTGCAGAGGCGTTAAAGCACAGATATGGAGTTTCAACAATGCCGCCAAAATAACTTGAAAATTCATACTCATCTGTTGAATTTCTCATTTTATTATAGGCCGTTATACGCAGATCTGCCGAGTTATTTCTTACACGGATACCAAAATCCCTTGGCTTCTGTCCCAATTCACGCATAAGGTTCATGTCATCTTTGAGTTTATCCGTTGCTTCAGCAATTTCAGCATACCAGTCTGCAGAGGCTTTATGGGTCCATATGCGGAATAAATCTTCATAGTTTTTTCTGTACCCAAACCATCTGCCCATCTGCATAAGAACATCATAAGTACTTGTATTTCTGTAAAAATAGCTGATTATCAATCCTTCAAGAGTCAGTCCTCTGGATAAAGCAAGCCCGCCTATCGCTATAACTCTCAGGGAATCATTTTTAGGATACTCCAGTTTCTCTGATGTTTTTGAACTGTTTACTACTTTAATCTGAATATTTTCTATAGCGCTGAACATCGCCCCGGCGACTTCTTCCCAGGAAAATTCTGTATTGGCATAGTACTCGCTCCAGATTCTGTGGATATGAGCGAGAACCGGGTCTTTCAGAGAATCATCATCTGCAGAAAGATTGAATTTGATTGCTCTGTATGCTTTTTTATGTATTTCTTCAACCTCACCTTTTATATACTTCTGCACAGCAACAAAGCGGGAAATATTGATAAGCATCGACCGATGTTCATTATAGTCTCCACGCAGATCGCGTATTGCATTGACAATGTAAAAAGAATAAATCGCATCAGTAATGCTTCCGGGTAATTCTCCGGTCCATTCTTTTTTATGTTTGAAATAGAAAGGAAAACCATCTTCTTCCTCTCTTCCCGCATCTTTTATATAAGTAAGCTGATTATGATACTCTCCATCTTTTGCAAAAATCCTGTTCGGGCCGATATAATTGCTGGGTGTAGGCAAGGCAACTATAAAATCTTCAGGGAAAAGATCCTGCATTTCCATCTTTTCCGTCGTTTCGGGATCTATAAAGACATTTGCAAAAGGCGTAGCAGTAAATCCGACATAGTTTGAAACCGTAAATACGCTTGCAAGTTCTCTTATCAGTTTATTGATCTTGGTAGGATCCTCTTTACTTGCACTTGTATTTATCGATGCATTGTCTGCCTCATCATCGATCATAAGCATTGGCATGTCTATCTTTTTAGTCACAGGATTCGCATTAAGTTCCACAAGCCATTTTGTCAGTTTCTGCAGTGTAGTCGTATTTTTCTTTATTACAAAAACAATTGCATCGGTTATACCGGCAAGAGATATTACAGTTTTATCATTATCACCGACAAAATCCTTGACTCTGGAAGTCATAGATATTGCCCGTATAGGTTGATTGTCAAGACCTACGCCAACCCTTCTTCCATCTTTTGATTCAGATGACATATCGATACCGATAAAGCCTTCCTCAACACGTTCCTGCGTCTGCTTTCTCAAAGACTCAATCGTGCCGGTCAGCAGAATAAAAACTTTATATCCGGCATCCGCAGCCTTACATAAAAAGCCAATGTAGGTAGATGTCTTACCCGACTGTACATCACCGATAATCAGCCCGCGTTTCATAACAGGCGTTGCGTAATGTGCTTTAGGATCGAGAATGTAATTCATCAGTTTCTGGTCAAGCGTATCTTCTCCAAGCGTACTTACAACATTCGGACTGAAATGCTTCTCATCAATCAGATAGTTTTTATATCTTGTCCAGAATTTAGAATCTATCTCTGCCTTACGATCGGTATACCAATTATCCTGATCATAATCGGCAAGAATACTTTGCCCCGGCGTTGTAAATATCTGGTATTTATATTGCATATTGCGTTTCAAAGTAGCCAGTTCCTCATAACTACATTCTACACCAGACACATTTATGGCTTTCTGAATATATTCATCGACAGCATTTTCATCAAGATTATTTTCTGCTTTATTCAACGATATAAAAGCATCTGCCATACGGGCAATATTCGAAATTTTTCCGATGTCCATATCACTCTTCCTCCATCAGTATCTGTTTTAAGTCCGGATATTTATTAAAAGGTTCTGATTGCATGAGTTTATCAATGATTACCATTTTGTCCGCATTTCTCGTTTTCTGCGCAAGTCTTATAAGTACCCGTGCTTTATCTGCTATTTCTGCCTTTCTCTCTTCGTCGATTTCTTCATTGACTTTATTCTGAGACTTATCTATATAAATCTGCTGATACGGAACGGCATTTTCAACCTCATCAAGAATCATATCTATGCAATTCCATACTTCATCATCAACTTTGTCTTTTATCAGATCAAAAATTCTTGAATTACGGTTAATATGGTATGTAATAGTACCCCGATCATCATTTCTGTCCCAGATATAATCTATTTTATCGTCAACTTTAGCTATTCTTCCACGGTATGTCTGTTTTCTTACAGCAACATCCATCGCATCATCCACCGCACGAGTCAGCCGTTGCTTAATAGACGAAGGAATTTTTGCACTTTGCTTTTTTATGTCTATACCCCAGATAGAATCAAGCGTATTAGGAATATCAACTTTTATGCGCGCATATTTTGTCAATTCATCCCGACCTCTTCCAAACCAGGTTCCCCAGACAATCAATCGTTCATTCCTGTAAATGTAAAACCCTTGTTTTGTCCTGTAGTTTTCAACCCCACCGGATATTTTTTTATCTTCCGGAGTCAGATCTTTCTGGAAAGGAAGTACATATGGTTGTACTGTAACCATTCGTTCGATTCCTTCTTTATCCTTAACCGGAATCGTAAAAGCTTTCCGTACTGTTGTTTTCGGATGATTTTCCAGAAACGGGTCATAGCCTGTCAGCTGATAGTTATTAATCTTAATGGTTAATTTATTTGCACCCTGTCTGTTAAGAAATCTATGAAATATCAGAGACAGATACTCTGCCGTGCTCTCCTGATAGTTCATCAGTTCCCCATATTCATTTCCGGACGATTCTCTCATAATATCAAAATTTTCCCATAAAACAACCGTACCAGAATCATAAGCATCAAGAAAATTGACACATTTTACAGATCTAATTTCATCTTCCGGGCAGTCAATCATTACCCAGTCTTGTTCTTTTTCGACGAGATCAAGGTCCCATATATAAGCTGATACAATACCGTCTTTCTTGCTTACTACTGTAAGTTTCCGACACTGCGATAACGACGCCGATTTCAAACCAAGACCGAATCTTCCCAGGTCATCTGCGCCCCGTCTTCCTCTTTTTAATGCGCTGCCATACTTCATTGCATCAAAAAGTTCATCCTTTGTCATACCTGTACCATTATCGCAGACAGCAATAAAAATATCCGTCGGATCTATGGGAAATTTCACTTCAATCTGCGTAGCCTGTACGCTTATACTGTTATCAATAATATCTGCGATCGCTGCTTCAAAAGTATATCCCATTGAACGCATTGAAGACATTAATACATCTGCGGTAGGTCTATTTTCCTTGAAATTTTTCTCATTGTATTTCATCATACATTCCCAAAACATTAATTACTTATAAATTTTCCTGTACTTCTTCCTGGCGTATAATTAACCAACTATATTAATCTTCTGGAATTATAATAGAATAATCCTTACAGATCTTTTCAAAAGCACGAAGTGTACGGTAACTTGGATTCGACTTTCCATTCTCAAGCCTGTTGACCGTTGTAAAATTTACGCCCAACATTTTTCCTAAATCCGTCTGACTGATATGTAATTTATTCCTAACGAATTTCAATTGATCCTTGAATTCCATTTTTACCTCTGTTTCGACTTATATGTATTTTCTATTCTATTATTATACACTAAACGCCATATAAATACAATAGTTTGATTGCTCAAAAAAACATTTTTCCCAAAAAACTTATGTCGAATCTCAAGAAATTATTAAAACAAAGAGGATTCGGAAAAGTCCGAACCCTCTTTGTTAGGCGCACTTGCAGGTGTTCCCATTAAAATATTTTTTATTTTCTTATAATCCCTAACGGGAACATCCTTTCGGATTGCTTTTTTAATTTTCAAAATCTTTTTCGTCTAAAGTTACAAAAGGTGAATTTTCCTTTTCTCTAGCCTTTCTTTTTTCGTTATATTCTTTTTCTGAAAGAATTTCAACGCCATTATAAGTTTGATCTTTAAAGCCACTTGTTTTGGTATATGAATATGGAACTAAAGAATAAAGAATGGCTAAAAATGTAGGACGTAAATTATAATATTTATTAATTCTTTCGATTTCCTCTTCTTCATCTTCACTAGTTATAACAACATCATCAGTATCAAAGAATACTTCATGTTCTTTTTTAAATGTTACATTGTCAATAATATCACATTCAAGATAAACAGTCATTTTTATAACTGGAGGAAGTCTATCATCTAAAAAATCTGAATCTAAAGAAAATGAGCAAGAAATAAACTTATCTAAGCCTGTCAAAGGTTTTAACTCTTCTTCTGATAACTCAACCTTTAATTCTTTACCATTATAGATCAAACGTTTTATTTCATCTTCGGTTAAAAGAGTAAATGGCCTTGTTCTCATAATATTTCTCCCTTTAACTCATGTTGAATCAATGTCATCGTATAGCGCATATCTTTATGTGCTGCTTTATCTAAACGTAATTCGTAGATATGATTCCATTCATCTTCACTGGCCGTTACCGCAATAGAAGTTTTAATTCCATTCGGTAAAACTGCACGGGCAATATCAGGAGTTGCTCCATTTTCTAAAAAAGCAAAATAATTATCTTCTGCTTCTTGATAAGCCTTATCATAAATTTCATGATATTTATCATAATCTAATGGTTTAATAAAAGAAACTGAATGTCCAAATTTATTTTTGGAATAATTACAATATCTTGTTGATTCTTGTGCAAAAGAACATGGACGATGACGAACTAATTCATGGGTTACACCACGATCAGTAACAACCATAACTGAAAGAAAATGATGTTTACCTCTAACTTTAAAATAAGTTTCAAGTGGAAGATCTTTCAAATCAATTAATTTTGCTTTTTTTGATTCACTGACAGGAAATATATTTTTGATATTTTCAGGCAAAGAATTAATTAATGGATAAAAGATGTTAGGATATTCTTGATAATTTTCAATCATCGGTCTTATTGAACAAGTCAATAAATAACAATTTTCAAGTTTTGTTAATACAATATAAGGATTATTTAAATAAATGAACTCTTTTGCCAATTCATCATCGATTAAATAATGAAAATGATAATGCTCACACATAGCAAGATGCTTATTTTTTATCAAGTTTTTTATAAATATTTCATCTGGAGTTTTGCTAATAGCTTGATAGCAATTATGTGCAATAAGGGCTAATTTAGTATAAAAATCCTCTATTTTTAAATATTTTGCAGAATAACCAACATAGTTCATCGTAAACTACCACCCAATTTATCAACAACACTATTTATAACTTTTTCTTGAAGGATATTTAATTCCTCTTCTTTAAATGTATGATCCATTGATGTAAATAATAATTTAACAGCAAGTGATTTCTTTTCTTTATCTATTTGATAAATATCAAAAATTTCAGCAGATTTTAAAGTAGATCCTACAGCTTTTTTAATTGTTGAAATAAGATCTCCAGAAGATACAGAATTATCTAAAACAAAAGCATAGTCTCTTTCAACATCTGGATAAATTGAAAATGGAACAAATTTTGTAACACCAGTTTTAATATTGATTAATGCGCTAATGTCTATTTCTAATACATATGTTTCTTCTTTTTCTAATCGTGGATTAATTTGTCCGAAACTAGCAACTTTCTCTTTTCCGACAAACACATCTGCACTTCTTCCAGGATGGAAGAAATCTTGGCTAGCTCTTCTTAATTGATATCTATTTGGAAGAATACCAGTTAATCCAAATATTCCTTCAAAATATCCTTTTATATCAAAGAAGTCATATTTTCTTGAAATTAAACTTCCCTGTTCTTTTATTTTTCCAGTTAAACAAATAGTTAAATAAGTTTTATAGGTATCTTTATAATGAACTTCACCAACTTCAAACATACCAAAATTATTTTTTTGACGAGCTCTATTGTAATTTACTGTTTTTACCAAAGATGAAGTAAGATCACTTCTAACATATTCATGATCAGCAGTCATAGGATTACCTATACGAATAGAAGGTTCTTTTTCATTAAAAATACGATATGAACGATCGAGTTTCTCATCGATTAAAGTATACGACACCACTTCATATAAGCCATTAGCAATAAGGTATTCACGTACTTTTCTAACAAGTTCTTGTTTAGCAGTTCTTCTACCAGATGTAAGTGGCAATTTATCTAAAGTATTGTCTAAACAAGATGGATCTGAATAACGGAAGATTTCTTCTTCTAAGTCAGCTTGTTCTTTAATATCTGGTCGATCAACAGGAACCAAAACTTTATCATCTTCCCAAACAAATCTTAAATCTTTGAAAATTTTAGCAACTTCATCATGAGTAAATTTACCACCCAAACGATGATTAGCACTTTCTAAAGAGAATGGAAGCAATCTATTTGGAGTTTCTTGTTCATCATATAATGAATAAGATTTCACTGTAAATGATGGATCAATTGATTTATAAACTGTAGCTAGCATCAATAGAGAATCTTCTATTAATTGAGGATTGACTTTTTTGATAAAACGTTGAGCGGAATCAGATACTAATCCAGTTCTTTTAACAGTATGACGAACTTGAACATATGAAAAATTAGCAGCTTCAATAGCAAAGTGAGTACTTGTAAGTTCAGTTTCAACATTTTTTAACCCCATAACTCCACCTAAACACATTGGAGTTATGCCATCGGTAACAACTATATCGCCTTTTTCTACTTTAACATTTTTATCAGCTAATGTTTCAAGTTCACCTTCAAAATCATCTTTTACAACAAATTCATTATGGCCATTTAAACTTTTAACTTTATCTAAATCATAAAAATGATATGGTTGACCTGTTATTGCCATCATAAAATTTCCTAAATCAACTGCTAATGATATGGGTCTATATCCTAAAGCGATAAGATATTGCTTAAGTTTAGCAGGAGATTCAACAATTTTACCATCAGTTTCAACTTCTAATAAACCAAAACTCAAGCATTTTGGTGTAAGTGAAGTTACCTTAATTTTATTGTCTTTTTCAACTTGAATATTTTCTATTTTTTTATAACTACAAGAATAAATAGCAGATAATTCCCTAGCTATTCCTAAAACTGAGGATAAGTCAGGTCGATTAGCTAAAATATTCAAATTTAAAATTGTATCATCTAAACCTAATAAGCCTAAAACATCATCGTTGCCTAATTCGGTATCTTCAGGCAATTCTTCAATGCCATTTTTCTGAGCTTCAGAAAGAAGTTCTTCATTAACACCTAATTCAGAAAGTGAGCAACACATTCCATTGCTTTCATATCCAGCAATTTTTGTTGGTTTTATAACTAAGCCTTTAGCTTTAAGATCTGCTCCTGGTAATGCCACAATAACTTTTAAATCTTTGCGGGCATTAGGAGCACCACAAACAATATTATAAATTCCATGTTCACCGCAATCTACTTCAAGAAGATGAAGATGATCACTATCCGGATGCTTTTCACAGCTAATTATTTTTCCTGTTGTAAGATTCGTCGCTTGAGCTAAAGGAATTACTTCTTCAACTTCAACACCATGAAATGTTAATTTATCTGCAATATCAAAAGGTGTTACATCATTAGGAAAATCAACTATTTCTTTGAGTAATTTATAAGATACTAACATTTTTTACTCCTTTCTGAATTGTTTGATGAAATCAATATCGTTTTGATAAAAACGATGTATATCATCGACACCATATTTAAGCATGGCAAATCTATCAATACCTATACCAAAGGCAAAGCCTTGATATTTTTTATCATCAAAACCATTAAGTCTTAAAACATTTGGATGAACCATACCAGCACCTAAAACTTCAATCCAACCGGTATGTTTGCAGAGTTTGCAACCTTTTCCATCACATTCAAAACAAGATACATCTACTTCAACAGAAGGTTCAGTGAATGGGAAGAAACTCGGTCTAAATCTTACCTTACGTTTTTCGCCAAAAAAGTGATGAATCATCTGTGTCAACGTTTCTTGTAAAGTTCCCATATTAACATTTTCATCAATAACTAGAGCTTCTATTTGTCCAAATTGATGAGAATGAGTTAAATCCTCATCTCTTCTGAATACTTTTCCTGGGCAGATAATTTTAATTGGGCCTTTTCCGCCAGACTGTTGCATAATATGTGCTTGAACAGGTGAAGTATGTGATCTCATTAAAGTATTTTCATCAATGAAGAAACTATCTTGAGCATCACGAGCTGGATGATCTTTAGGAATATTCAAAAGTTCAAAATTATAGTGGTCTGATTCAACTTCTGGACCCTCAGCAATTTGATATCCTAAATTTAAAAAATACTCAGTAAAATCATCTACTATTGCTTGCCATGGATGACGCGATCCACTTTGATGATTTCTTGCAGGCAAAGTAATATCAATCTCTTCATCTTTTATTTGCTTTTCAAATTTAGCATTTTCTAATTCTTTTTGTTTTTCTTGTAAATATTCAGTTATTTTTACTTTAACTTGGTTTACTTTTTCACCAAATTTTTTCTTTTCTTCTATTGGTAAATCCTTCATCATAGAAAAAACTGAGGAGAGTTTACTCTTTTTTCCTAAAAGTTTACCTTTTAATTCATTAAGTGCCGGCACATTTTCAACCTTATTGATTTCTTCAATCGCACTTTGTTCAATATCTTCGATATTCATTGTTGACGATTCTCCTTCAAACAAAATTTATTATAATAAATTGTAACATATTTTTAAAGAATAATCCTTTATATATTATCTTTATTATTTTTAAAATTCATATTATAATATCTTATAGAATATAGGTAAATATAATGGAAAACATGGTTGAATTTAAAAATGTTGATAAGGAATATGTTGTTGGAGATGAAACAATTTTCGCTAATCATAATCTTAACTTCTCGATAAAAAGAGGTGAATTTGTTGTTATAGTTGGTCCTTCTGGTGCTGGTAAAACAACTTTATTAAATCTTTTAGGAGGAATGGATAAAGTTACACGTGGCGAAATAATAGTCGATGGAAAAGACATCGCTAAGTTTTCCAATAAACAATTGACTTCTTTCCGCCGTTCTTCAATCGGTTTTGTTTTTCAATTCTATAACCTTGTCCAAAATATGACTGCTTATGATAATATCGAAGTATCATCAGAACTCGTAAAAAATGCCATGGATACTGATGAAGTATTAAAAATGGTAGGATTATATGATCGAAAAGATAATTTTCCTTCACAACTTTCAGGTGGAGAACAGCAAAGAGTATCTATCGCCCGAGCATTAGCTAAAAAGCCAAAGCTTTTGCTTTGCGATGAACCAACAGGGGCATTAGATTACGAAACTGGAAAAATGATTCTTGGCTTATTAAAAGATATTTCAAAAAAGGAGAACCAAACAACAATCATTATTACTCATAACGCTGCCTTAAAAGCGATGGCGGATCACGTTATGCATGTAAAAAATGGAACAATTATCGCTGAAGAATACAATTCCTCCCCTACTCCAATTTCGGAGATTGAATGGTAATGAAACATTTAAAATACATTTTTTCATCTTTAAAAAACGATTTTTCTAAACTTTTTGCTATTGTTTTGATAGTCCTTTTAGGAATTGGTTTTATGTCTGGATTACTACAAGCTGGAGAAGACTTAAAAGATGGTCAAAATCTTTTTTATAAACAAAATTTAAATTCAGATATACGTATGAGTTTTTCTGGTGGCATTTCAAAAGATTCATATAATCTAATTAAAGATAATATTAGACCTTATGCCATTTCTCCGGAATTCAGCAAAGAAACAAATGTTAAAAGTTCTGCTACCACTTCTTATTCTCTTGTTTATTATCGGAATTTAAGTCTTTCATCTCCAGATAATTTAGTTCTTGTTGAAGGAAAATTACCTGAAGAAAAAAACGAATGTGTAATATTAACAGGTAATTCCAATTTTTCTAATTTCAATATAGGGGATAATTTCTCTATTGAAAATGATGATATTCTTTATACCATTGTTGGAAAAGTTCAAAGCTCTGAATATTTAACAAAACAAATTGTCACCTCTTTAACAAGTGGCAGACGTTTACAATCTATCATTTATTTTGATATCCAACAACATGATGAAATTAAATATTATACTTCAATAAATTTCTGTTTTAATATTGGGGCATCTAGATTTTCTGAAAGATATTTTCAAAAAGTTAAAGAATATCAGGATAAAATTAATAATTTCATCGATGAAAATGATTTAATCAATATAAGTTTTAAAGAAATTATCAAAGAAGAAGTGATAAAAACAACCGATGAATATTTAAAAAATTTTTTAGGAACTAATGCTTTTTTAGAATTTAAAGATACAGCAGACTATCAGAAAATGATTGAAGAAAATATCGATAAAGCTTTTTATTCCTATATTAAAGAAAATGGAGATTTAACTTCTTTTTATATTACATTAAATGAGAATTATTCCTACATAATGTTGAAACAAGATATTGATAAAGTTACTGCCGTCGCTAAAATTTTTCCTGCTTTCTTTTTCTTAATTGCCATGCTTGTTGCTTCTAGTTCTATTTCACGTATCATCGCTAAAGACCGATTAGTAATGGGAACTTTTAAAGGGCTAGGAATGAAAGAAGAAAAAATAAGTTCCAAATATTTTATCTATGGACTAATAGCTATTTTAATTGGATCAATTATCGGATTAATTTTAGGCCTTCGTGTTTTAACATGGGTTATATATTATTGCTATATATCAATCTATTATCTTCCTATAATGATTTATTGGATTGATGTGCCGATGGTTTTATTTATTATTTTACTTATGACTATTTTCATTTTCGGTGTGATTTTCTTTTATTGCTGGTATACTTTAAAAGAAAAACCTGTCGATTTAATGAAAGAAAAAGCACCAAAACCTGGTAAGAAAATTCTTCTTGAAAGAATCAGACCGATATGGAAAATTCTTCCTTTCAGTATAAAAAACATGTTTAGAAACGTTTTTAGATATAAAAAGAACTTATTCATGATGTTAATTGGTGTTGGTGGAAGTGTAGCTTTATTTTTAGCCGCTTTCGGTATGAAAGACTCAATAGCTGTATTAACAAAGGAGCAATACACAGATATTTTCCATTATAACTATATAATTGAAACTACAAATTATCAAAAAATTGAAAATAATTTTGATAATAAAATTGAAATTGGTTATTATTCTGGTGCCAAAATCGATGATCAGACATCTTATAATTTTAATATCTTATGTGGAGATAATCTCGACAAATTCATTTCTTTTAATAATGATTTTTTAAATAGTTCTGTAATTGTAACTACTGATCTCGCATCGCACTATAACTTAGAAATCGGAAAAGATTTTACATTTAAACTTAATAACAATGAATATTCTTTAACTTTGTCTGATATTACCAATAACTATGTTGGAAATTATCTTTACCTCGGCTCAGATTATTCTGAAACATTTAAAAACAATGCTTTACTTGGATATAAGGAAATAGAAAATTCTGAAGTTGATGCTTTTACTGAAATGCTTTTTAAAAATGGTGATGTCCAAAATATTATCTATACAGGTGATAGTCTTTCTGTTTATGATTCTCTTTTAAATAACCTTAATATGATTGTTTTAATTATTATTATACTTAGTGGTCTTTTAATGATTACTGTAATTTATAACTTAGTAGATATAAATATATCGGGTCGAAAAAAAGAAATAGCTACATTAAAAGTATTGGGATATCATCGATTAGAATTAATTATGTATATTTTCCGTGAAATTTTATTGATGACTATTTTATCAATAATACTTGGATTAGTTGCCGGATATTATCTTCACAGTTTTATCATAATGGCTATATGTTCTCCTGGTTTAATATTCGGACGAAAAATTTTCTTTAATTCATATATTTACGCAATTTTATTAACATGTTTATTCTCTTTAATTGTCACCGCAATGCTCTCACCAAAAATCTTAAAAATAGATATGGTCGAAAGCTTAAAATCAGTTGATTAATTTTACTTTTCCATAATTTTTAATCTGGTATTCAAATACAAATTATCTTCAACTTTTTCATCAATTTTATAAGCGATATGATGATCATAAAGTTTAAATATAAAACCAAAAATTAAATTTATCAAAAAAAATATTGCGACAATTATAAGTGCTATAGGTGTAATATACTTAGCACCTATTGTTATAAAAGTGATAAAAGCACCAAAAATTAAAGCAAAAAATTGTAAAGTATAAAAACTATAAATATAACTTGCATATGAAGGCGAGCCCCCATTTTTCTTCAAATCTTTTAATGCTAATATGACATTTATAGAAAAACCTAACAATGATGATAAAGAAGATGTTACAAAACTACTCATAGTTGCAACAATGCTTGCAGTCTGTGAAAAAATAGTAGTAACTGCCTGTTTTGCCGGAATAGATACCCCTTTTAAAATATAAGTATCTAAACTTGTTGGAGTAACAGAGACAATTTTCTTATCTTTAGAAAGATTAAATAGTTCGGTATCAATCTCATTTATATTATCATTGATTCTCAAATTATCAATTGTTTTAGCAATACTTTCTTTTCTATTTAAACAAGATGAATATAGAGAGCTTATGCTTTTTTTATCTGTATGAGATTTATAATAAGTTGCTCTTCTACCGAGAAATTGCCGCTCAGCTTTTTTATTTACTTTAACATCGTCGCCAATTTTTCTCTTGCGTTCTAATTCTACAATAAAGCTCATATTTTTTTTGTTTTCAATGCAATGTCAGTAAAAAGATATTTATAATCAGCATCAATTCGCATGAATATATAGTTATAGGTATACGAATAAAATTCCTGTGTTTCTTTATAAAGCTTGTTTATATCATAAATAAAGAAATGTTCTTCCAATAGCTTTTTAAATTCATTGTTATTTTTTAATAATTTTCGTTTGTTCTTTTTAAAAGTATCAAGTGTCAATTTAAAATCATCTAGAGCCTTTAAATTATATTCTCTTAAATCAATATTAGAAAAATAATTAGTAAAAGATGTTATTTTTGAAGCATAAAGATCAATTAATTTATTGTAAAATAACTCTTCAGATTCATCAAATTTAGTAGGATTTAATTTACTTTCAATTGTTTTAACTTCAATTAATAATTTATCAAAACTATCTTTGTCTTCAACTTTATCTATTTCCAGTAATTTACCTTCCAATTGCTTTAAAATAGCAGAATTTCCAGATTTTATAGCTTTGATTTGTTCATCGTTTTGTTTGCATAAATTAGATTTTATTTCTTCTTGAATTTCATTGAACTTTTGACCTAAAAGTTCAATATTATTTTTAGAAATATTAAAAACTTTAAACGAAATAGAAATTTGTAAATATTTTCTTTCGAATAATTTTAATTCATTTTTTTTCTCTTCTAAAGTCTCAATATTATTTTCTTTTATCCAATCCAAATACCCATCATAAATAGCGTAATGTGGATATACTGATTCTTCAAATAAATCTTTTATAAGAATACCGGCTTTATGATATTCTTTTTCATCCATTAAATTCAAAAATTTCGTATACTTACTCATACTTTTACCAACTTATTTCAAATTATACCATGTTTAAAAGCTATTAAAAAGGATGAACAAAATTGTTCATCCTTCTACATTACAATAAATTTGCTTGAATGTTTAGCAGATTTAGAATTGTACTTGGTATTATTAAGTGTTACTTTTGATTGATTATCAATATTTATCGAATTATTTATTTCAGAATCTTTAAATGTTCCTTCAGATCTATTAATTTCGACATGGCCTAAAATTCTAGTATTACTTATATCAAATTTTTGTTTACTCGTATCTCCCAAAACATTTTCAAATCTAAATTCACCATTCAATACTGAGTTAAATACTATTAAACTTGTATTTTTATATTTAGTATTGCCAAATATTGTTGAATTATTTATTTCAATTTTAGAATCATCTGCTTCAATTCCAGAATAAACAATAGTTTCATTATTTAATTTTAAAGTACCATTATTAGAAGTAATACCACCATTAATAGTGGTATTATTAAGAGTTGCTGACGGCATTGAATCAAACGCGGTTGGTCTTTTTAATACTACTTTATTAAAATTAGAGTTATTATCAATAATAGCTGAACTATTAACTGTTAATGTCCCATTAATAGTTATGTTCTTGCTAATAACAGAAGAACTTTTAGCAAAATTTGCATCACCACTAATTAAAGTATTATTAATATTAAAATTAGTAGTATTGGATAATTCCATATTCTTTACTGTGGAATCAGAAACAAACATATTTGCATATTCGTTGCAATTTGAAACAGTTAATTTCCCTCCAACATTAATTTGATTAAGCTTAACATTTTTGGAGTTTTTAATTGTTAAATCACCAGAATTTTCAACATTTTCGATTTGAATAGCACAATCTTTATTACTGCTATTATCAATTTCAATATCACCTTTATTTATACAATTATTAAAGATAACTTTTTCTTTTCCTTCAACTTTTATATCAGAATCAAATTGGCTATCATTTGCTTCAAAATAACAATCATCGGTAACTTTAATTGTTGCATAAATATTTGAATTTTCAATGATACAACGGCTATTATTATTTACTGATAAACTATTTTTATTTAGGCCAGATTCAGAAGTAATTATACTATTTATAATTTTTACTTCAGAATTCTTTTCTGCTTTAACACATGTACCTATTACATTAGCATTTCTAATAAGTTTTACATTATCAAATTTTAACTTGCTATTTTTTGCGTGAATAATAGAAGGGGAAACATAACTTGCTAAAGTACCATTTAAAAAGACAATTTCCTCTGAGCAATTTTCAAAATAGAAAGAAGTATTTTCTCCAGCATTAATTCTTTTTATTGTATGACCATTTAAATTTATAACTTTAGCTGTTTTAAATTCCATTCTCTTCGTTGAATTGAATTCAATATCAGAAGTTAATTTTAAATATTTTCCTTTATTGAATAAGGCATTAACATCTTCTATTTTACTAGTTTTAGAAGGAAGTTCAATTTCAATCCAGTCAATATCTAAATATTCTTTTTGACATACTTTACAAATTCCGTGTTCATCTTTATTTTCTATGACTTCATGGTCTTGTTCGATGTACCCACAATTTTTGCAATATATCTTATCGGTGGTTCCATTATGTTCACAGGTTATTTCTTCACCTTTTTCTACAACAATTTCATGATTTTTTTTGGCTATTTGTTGTTTTTCAACATATTTACAAATTTCACAAGTCTTTTGAATATATCCTTCTTCAGTACATGAAGAATCTTTAGTAAATGTTACAAATTCATGACCATGAGCTTCAATAATATTCTGTTTTACAAGAGTTTCATTACATCTTTTACATATCTGTCCATCTGATAATCCATCTTCTAAACATGTTGCCTCATATCCTTTGATAATTTCAACATCATGACCAAGGGCAGGAATTACTTCAGGATTTTCTGTAATCCGACTACAAATTAAACATCTTTTTCCTTCTGTAGAACCTGAATTTAAACAAGTTGGATCAATACTATGTATTACTACTTCATCATGACCATGGGCTTTAATAAGTACATTTGTTTCTTGTGATTTAAAAACTTTGTTTTCAAAATCTACTTTTAATTTGACATATCCATCTTCAATACAAGAATTGTTTTTAGAATCTACTATGTATGATTCTTTTGTTTCTTTTTCTATAATTTGTGGATGATTAACATCATATCTACTCGCAGTAACAAACTTATTATTTTCATCCCAAGTATAAATTGGAGTGCTCCATTTAGTACAATTATTTGTATCAATAGTAACTTTGCTATCATCAGCAATAATAAGATTATCTGAAATAATTTCAGAGCCATTTTCGGTAACAAATCGACCTGATTTAATTATATAATTCCCAGAAATTCTTCCATATTCATGATACGAATTATCTGCGATTGAAGTTACAACTAAATCTTTTATATATCCATAATGTTTAACTGTATCTTTCGGCGCATCTATATTTAAATCTGTCTCAGCATCAATAGAATTTGAACGAATTCTAACATCATTTTGCGCATCTGAATAATTTAAATAATTTATTGTTTTTATTTTGTTTTTACCAGTATCTAATCCAGCATTAATGTCAACTACATCAATTTCATTTTCACCATAAAGATAAATTGAATAAGAAGAACTTTCAACCTCATTTAAAAACTTCCAATAATGATAAGAAACATTATCTTTTTCACCATAAACAACATCATCTTTTTTAAATAATGCAAAACTATTATTTTCTTGATTCCAAGCTAATGTTAAATCTTCATTTGAAGTTTTTAAAGAATCAGCTTCAATTCCATACTCATTTAAAAAATCAAAAATTTCACTAGGAGTATTTGGCACAACTCCATCCGATTCTTCTAATTTTAAAACTTTATTTAATTGTGATACCAATAATTCATCATTTGATGTTTTTGCACTTTTTGTAACACCGATATATGTAACAACAGCTGTTGCTGATAAAATCGAAATTATAGACATAACTATGACTAATTCAAGAAGTGTAAAAGCTTTGTTAATTTTATTTTTTTTCATAGTTCTAGCTCTTTTTTATTTTTTACGCGAACATTTTAGCATTCCAATATTTTTTTGTCAATTTTTTATAAAATAATTAATTTTTTCAGCTTTTTTAAATAATTTGTTACAAAAATAGTTTATTAAGCAAATTATTTTCTTTCTTATCTTCCATAAAAAAAATTAATATACTCTAATTTTTTGTATAAATTTCTTTAAAACAAAAAGAATAACTATATAGAGGTAAATATGACAAACGAAATCAAAACTATGAATAAGTATCTCTCATATGTGATTATGGGCAGTAAATTATTTAAAATTTTTATGAAGAACAGTGAAGATACTAAATTAATTAATATTTTTGCTGAAAACTTAAATAAATTTCATGAACATGAAACAATATTAGTAGATAAAATTGAAGAAGTTGGAGAAGCAAATACCGATTTAAACTTTATGCAAAAAAGAGTTTTATCTTATTACAAAATCAAAATTTGTTCAGAAACAGATGATTTTATGATAGCATACGAAGCTTTAAAGAGCATGACAAATGGAATGACTAAAAGTTTAGAATTTGTCTATCGCTTTGATAAAATTTTACCTGATGATTTCATTTCATTAGGTATAAAAATTATCGATTTTTATATAAAAACTATTGAACAATTGCAGGAATACTTGCTTTTAAAATTAGACAAAAATAAAAATTGCTGAAATGAATCAGCAATTTTTATTTTATTCACCAGTTACTACAAAATCATCATCAACGACAGTGATATTTGCCTTATGTGTAATTTGACTAGCAATTATTTTTTGAGCAATAGGTGTCTCTATATACTTTTGTATGTATCTTTTAATTGGACGTGCTCCATAAATTGGATCGTATGCATCTTTTTTAACTTTATCTACAACACTTTTATCATAGGTAAATGTTATCTCTTTACTTTGTAAAGTGTTTTGCAAATTTGTAAGGAATTTCTCGATGATAGCGTTTATAGAATCAGGGCTTAAAGAATTGAACATTACAATTTCATCTATTCTATTCAAGAATTCAGGTTTAAAAGTCTGTTTTAATAAAGCATTAACTTTATCTTGTTCTTGTTTAGTATTTCCTTGAAGCAAGTATTCAGATCCTAAGTTACTTGTCATAATAAGAATTGTATTTTTGAAATCAACAGTTCTTCCCTTTCCATCTGTTAAACGTCCTTCATCAAGAACTTGAAGGAGGATATTGAATACATCAGGATGTGCTTTTTCAATTTCATCTAACAAAACAATAGCATATGGTTTTCTACGAACAGCTTCTGTAAGTTGACCACCTTCTTCATAGCCAACATAACCTGGAGCAGCACCTATAAGACGTGATACTGAATATTTTTCCATATATTCTGACATATCTATACGGATAATTTGTTGATCAGAATCAAATAATTGTTCAGCTAAAGCTTTGCAAACTTCAGTTTTACCAACACCAGTTGGGCCTAAGAATAAGAAGGAACCTAATGGTCTATTTGGATCATTGATACCTGCACGTGCCCTAACAATAGCATCTGATACTTTTTGTAAAGCATCATCTTGACCGATGACTCTTTTCCTCAATTCAGCATCAAGATTCAAAACTTTTTTAGATTCACTTGTTGATAATTTACTCACTGGAATTCCAGTCCATGATGAAACAACTTGAGCAATATTATCTTCAGTAACTACTTCATCAAGCAATCTTCCTTGGTCTTGACTTTTTGATTTTAAATCAGCAATTTGTTTCTTCAATAATGGAATGTCATTATTTTGAATTTTTGCAGCAAGATTATAATCAGCATTAGATATGGCTTTATCTAATTCCAACTTCAACATATCCAATTTATTTTTCAATGTTTTGCTGCCTTCAACTTCTTGTTTTTCTTTTTGCCATTTAGCTGTGAGTTCATTTTGTCTTACTTTAAGATTGGCAATATCTGCATCCATTTCTTGCAAACGTTTTTGTGCGGAAGAAGAATCATCTTTTTTCAAAGATACTCTTTCAATTTCCATCTGCATTAATTTTCTATTGATTTCATCAAGTGCTTCTGGCATCGAATCTAAATTCATTCTAACCTTTGCTGATGCTTCATCAACCAGATCTAGAGCCTTATCTGGTAAAAATCTATCTGCAATATATCTTTTGGACATTGTTACAGCTGCAATTAAAGCATCATCTGTAATTGATACACCATGATGGGCTTCATATTTTGCTACCAAACCTCTTAAAATTGCAATTGTATCTTCGACACTTGGCTCATCGATCATAACCTTTTGCATACGTCTTTCAAACGCCGCATCTTTTTCAATATATTTACGATATTCATCCAAAGTAGTTGCACCAATACAATGTAAATCACCTCTGGCTAACATTGGTTTCAATAAGTTAGCAGCATCCATAGCACCATCTGTTCTACCAGCACCTATCAATTGGTGAATTTCATCAATGAACAAAATTACTTTACCATTGCTCTTTTTAATATCATTTAAAACTGCTTTTAAACGATCCTCAAATTCACCACGATATTTAGCACCAGCAATAAGTGCTCCTAAATCCAATTCAAAAATTGTTTTATCTTTCAAAGAAAATGGAACATCTCCTTTGAAAATTCTCCAAGCTAATCCTTCGACAACAGCTGTTTTGCCAACACCTGGATCACCGATTAATATTGGATTATTTTTTGTTTTACGAGAAAGAATTTGGACAACATGTCTAATTTCTTCATCACGACCGATGATTGGATCAATTTTACCTTTTGCAACTTCTTCTACCAAGTTACGTCCATATTTTTTCAAAACTTCATAAGTTTCTTCAGGACTATCACTAGTAACATGATTTCCACCTCTTATTTTATCTATTGTTTTAGAAAATTCTTCAGCATTATAGTGCTCAATTTCTTTAAGTTTTTTTACAATAGAATTATTATTATCAAATTGAGCAAGAAGAAGATGTTCAATAGATAAGAAATCATCCTTCATCTCTTTTTGATATCGTGAAGCATCATTAAATAATTTTGATAAATCAGAAGACATATGAGCTTCTTCCATATCACTTCTAACCTGTGATGCAACACTATTATCTATTATTTCACTGACATTATTTACATTAATTCCAAGTTGTGAGAGGATTGAAACATATAAAGAATCTTCCTGTGAAATAATTGCTTTTAAAATATGTGGAACATCAATTATTCCTTGTTTATTTTCTTCAGCAATCTCCTTAGCATTATTGATTGCTTCAATTACTTTTCTAGTATACATTTGTTCTGCCATACTGCATTACCTCCTAACACTTATGATTATATTCCATAAATTAGCAAAGTAAATATGAGAGTGCTAATTCATCTTTACACTTTTTTAAATATGTAAAAAAGCTACCAAGATTGTTCTTGGTAGCCTAAATAAATGATAGTTATTATTTTAATTTAAATGCAAAACTGCATAATTTTTCTTACCGCGTTTAATAAAGAAAAATTCATTTTCTAATGCATTATCTTTTGATAAAAGATAATGTTCATCGTTAATAATATTGCCATTAACTCTGATACTATTAGCCTTTAAAAATTCACGTGCTTCGCGACGACTAGAAGCTAATTTTGTATCAACTAAAGCTTGAATTAATTCAACACTTTCATCAGATTCCACTTTATTTAATGATTTTGAAATTTCATTCAATGCTTCCTTTGAAAGTCCAACAAATTCATCTTTGAATAATGCAGAAGTCATTTTTTCACATTCTGCTGCTTTTTCAGCACCATGCAAAGTAGTGACCATAACTCTGGCTAATTCTTTTTGACCAGCTCTTAAACCAGGGTTTTCCATATGTTTCTCATAAATTTGATGTATTTCATCTAAACTTCTCAAATCAAAAATTCTTAAGAACTTTTCAACTGAAGCATCATCAACGTTCATAAAATATTGATAAATTTGATATGGAGAAGTCATATTTCCATCAAGATATAATGCACCATTTTCCGACTTTCCAAATTTTTTACCTTGACTATCTGTAATTAATTTCAATGTGAAAACTCCAGCATCTTCTTCATCACCAACATACTTTCTCAAAAAATCTAAAGAAGATGTTAAATTTCCCCATTGATCACCACCACCACATTGAATACGACAGCCATATTGTTTAAATAAATTATAAAAATCACCTGATTGAAGAATCATATATGAAAATTCGGAATAGCTGATACCAACTTCCAAACGAGACTTTACAATATCTTTTCCTAACATATAATTTATTTGGAATAATTTACCATAGTCTCTTAAAAATTCAATAACTGATATTTTACTCCACCAGTCATAGTTATCAACAATAATTCCCTTATCGGGACTTGAAAAATCTAAAAAATAAGATAATTGTTTTTTGATGCATTCAACATTATGTTTAACTTGTTCAGCCTTAAGGAAACTTCTTTCAGCTTTTTTTCCAGAAGGATCACCGATCATACCGGTTCCACCACCGATAACAGCTATAATTTTATGTCCAGCTAATTGCAATCTTTTAAGCATTGTAATCATAACGAAATTACCGAGTTGCAAACTGGTAGCCGAAGGATCAAAGCCACAATAGATTGTTTGCTTTGTCTCTAACATCTTTCTCAATAATTCCTCATTTGAGCATTGGTCTAGCAATCCACGGGATCTTAAATCATCTAAAATATTCATACGTTCCTCCGTTAATCTTATTTATCATATCACTTTTTTCTATATATCTCTAGTTTTTGAATTGTTTTTATAATTTAATTAGATTATAAGGAAGGAATGTGGCATAATATTTTCGTATTCGAGGCAAATATGAAAAGTTTTGATATTTTAAAAATTTCTGAAAGAGCTCGTAGCAGTAAACTAAATTTACCTTTATATAATGCAACGGCTGGTATGTTTTTTGCGGATGATGGCAATCTTATGACTTATGATACCGTCCGAAAAACTCTTGAAAAAATTAGTACAACAACCAATTTTGCTTATCCACCTTCTATCGGAAATGGTAAATTTTTAGATGGATTAAAATCTTTTGTTTTTGGATTTGATGAAAATTTAAAAGATGAATTTGCTAGTGTTCTTACTTTAGGTGGAACCGGTGCTTTATCTTTGATCTCTGATCATGTAAAAAGCAAAAATATTATTCTTCCAAGACTTCTTTGGACTAATTATTTTTCTATATTCCATATTAAAAAACAAGATGCATCCTTCTATGAATTATTTTCTAAAGAGTCTTTAAAAAATGCTCTAAGCTCTTCTTTACATAAAAATGACGAACCAATTTTAGTAATAAATGATCCAGCTCAAAATCCTACTGGTTATTCAATGAGTGAAAAAGAATATGAAGATCTTGTTGATGTCGTTAATAACTTTTCAAAAGATAAAAAAATAACATTAATTTTTGATGTGGCCTATAATGATTTTGGTGAAGATCCATCTCGTCCTTATCGTTTTGCTGATAAATTCAACGAAAATGTTCAAATCTACTATACTTTCTCAGCTTCTAAAACATTTGGAATTTATTCTTTAAGAACTGGCTGTTTATTATTTAAGAAAAATGAAAATTTACTTAAATCTTTCAATAAAATCGCCCGTTCTACTTACTCTTGTCCTCCGACAATTGGAAATGAAATCATCTATGAAATCTCTTCAAATCCTGAATTATTGAATAAATTTAAGCAAGAATTAAAAAATAGTCGTTCAATTCTTGTAAAAAGAGGTGAGATTGCCATAAAAACTCTAGATAAATTAAAGATTTCTCATCTTCCTTATCATTTTGGTTTTTACATAAGCTTATATATAGAAAAAAATGCTTATGATGTGTGCGATGAATTAGAGAGCAAAAACTGTTTCCTTGTACCGATGGATGAGCATCATATACGTGTTGCAATCTGCTCTTTACCTACAAATAAAATCGAACCAGCTTTAAAACTTTTGAAAGAGGTCTTAAATGAAAAATAAGTTTCATATCTACAACGCTGAAAATATTTTATTAATTGAAAAAGATAACCTAATTCAACATTCTCATTTTAAAATGTTGATTAAAGATTTCATTCAAGATTTAGATAAAGATTCTTTATTTGGTCTTGAACTGAATGATCTTTGTTTAAAATATCATAAAGAATCATTTGATCTTATCTATTCTATATTTTTGAATTTATACTATTATCCTTACGAAAAATTAAATAAAGTTTTTCCGGGAATCGATGAGCATAAAGAATTTTTATTAAATTTAACCGATACATTCTATGATTATTATCGTACATCAATTCGTTTCATGTTAGCGGATAAAAAAATATTTTCACCAAATAGAACTGTAACAGTTTTAAATCATTTTTCAAATATAGTCATAAGTTTCTATAGACAAATATATGAAAATATAATCTCTAGCGATCAAAGAATTTATCGTCAATTAGCCTCAGGTTTAAATGGTGCTTTTATTTTTGAGCACATAAAAATTAAAAATTTACCTGAAGAATTATCTTTTTTATCTAATATAAGACCAATAACTTCAATTATCGTTCAACCACCTTTCCTCGTCAATACGACATCTAACAAAAGAGAAGGTTCTTTTTTTGAAGATAATACCCCTATCACTAAAAAGGATATGGACTTAAAACATTTCTATTTACTTCCTTTAAAAATTAGAGATGTTTTAGCTTATGCTTATGTACATGAAAAATTCATCAGTTCTATTCCTGGTCTTGGTACCTTGTTCAGAATTGCTGATGGCAGTTTTCTAAAAAATAATAAACCAAAAATTATCTTTTTGGCCGGTGTTAATAATGCAACAAAACCATATTATTACCAAGCAAATGACAAAACTTTTATTGGTGTTTTACCTGCTCTTGATAAATACGATTATTTCGGCTATTTCAAAAAGATGCTTTTAACATTATTCAATTTAACGATGATCAACAACAATGTCCTCCCAATTCATGGTGCTGGACTAAGCATCCACCTCAGAAATGGCATTACAAAAAACGTTGTTATTCTCGGTGACTCTGGGGCAGGAAAAAGCGAAACTATTGAAGCGATGAAACATTTAAATGATCATCTTATTGCCGATATAACAACAATATATGATGATATGGGATCTTTTATAAAAGAAAATGGAAATATTTATACCAAAGGTACAGAAATTGGTGCTTTTGTTAGACTTGATGATCTTGATAAAGCCTATTCACTTTTATCTGTTGATCGTGCCATTTTTTACAACCCTGAAAAAACTAACTCTCGTGTTGTCGTTCCAATTTCAAGCTTTACAACTACAATAACTCCTTTTAAAGTCGATCTTTTTCTCTATGCTAACAATTATGAAACTTCCCCTACAGGTATAAAAATTATTTCTGATAAAGATGAAGCTAAAAAAGTCTTTATTTCAGGCCAAAGATATGCGATGAAAACCACATCGGAAAAAGGATTAGTTCAAACCTTTTTTGCTAATCCTTTTGGTCCAATGCAAGAAAAAGAAAAAACTCAAAAGATTATCGATGATGTTTTCGATACATTATATGAAAACAAAATTCCTGTCGGTGTACTTTATACCAATCTTTCAAACGATAACGACGAAAGTATTATTAAAGCCGCTAAAGGATTATTGAGCTTAATTGAAAACTAATTTATTAATCCATAAAAAGCATTAACAACTCTATGTCTGGAACGATAATAATTTGACCTTGTATAATATTGTTTCCACCAATCTGATTCATTAGGTCTAATGAACACTTCTTTCAATAATCTTCTATCTTCAACCGATAAAATACTGACAGAATATATAGCGTTGAGAACATTAAGTCTTGCTATCGATGGAAACGTATTCTTTTTAAGTAAATTAATTTCATCTGGTTTTAAATCTTTTAAAAAATCATGAAACAATAAACTATTAGCATCTTCACCGGATAGTATCAATTCTCTAATCGATTGATTATATTCATAAAAATATTGCTTTATCCTTTCCTCTTTTTTCTTATAATTTTCTAAATTTTCTGACATTTTTTATTCCTCCTACTTTATATAAGCATTATTTTTTCTTTATTTCACTTATTTTTTTCATTTCTTTAACTAAATTAAAAAAATATTTCCTTTTTTCACATTTATTAAATTAAATCAAATATAAATTGCATATTATTATAAAAGAATATAAAATTTAATCAGGAGGTAAAAATGGGATTAAGAGAAATATTCATAACATGTTATGCAGTTATTTTTATAATCGCTTTATTAATTGAACTCTTTACTAATGAGATGGTTAGTATATGGTTCGCTATCGGTGCTGTTTTCGCTATAATCTTTGCGTGCATCATGCCGATTCCAGTTTGGATTTCTATTATAGCTTTTGTTTTTTTCAGCGGTATTACTCTTTTAGTCTTTTGCTTATTCTTTCGAAAAAAATTTTTTCAAAAGAAAAAAATCCATACAAATGCTGATTCTTTAATAGGTAAAGAATTTGTTCTTCTAGAAAATACAATCAGCAAAAAAAGTACTATAAAAGTTAATGATGTTATTTGGAATTGCGAATGTGAAGAAGATTTACCTGCCGGAACTACTGTAATTATTTTAAAAATTGTCGGAAATCATTTTATTGTAAAAGAAAAGGAGAAAAAATAATGGATGGATTTTTAATTTTTATAATTGTCATTGTCTGTATAATTGCAATTGTTGCAATTATTGCCCTAATTACTTCTGTTAAAATTATCAATCAAAGTACCACTGCTATCGTTCAACGTTTAGGTCGTTATCATCGCACATTAGAAGCTGGACCACACATGATTGTTCCATTTATCGATCGTGTTTATAAGAAGATTAGCTTGAAAGAACAAGTTGCAGATTTTGATCCTCAGCCTGTTATTACTAAAGATAATGTTACAATGCAAATAGATACCGTTGTCTATTTTCAAATAACAGATCCTAAGTTATATGCTTATGGTGTTGCAAACCCAATCAATGCTATTGCAAATTTAACCGCCACTACTCTCCGTAACCTTATTGGTGAATTAGAGCTTGACCAAACATTAACTTCACGTGATACAATCAACCAACAAATGAGATTGATTCTTGATGAAGCTACTGATCCTTGGGGAATAAAAATAAATCGTGTAGAATTAAAGAACATTTTACCTCCACGCGATATCCAAGAAGCTATGGAAAAACAAATGCGTGCTGAACGCGAAAAACGTGAAGCTATTCTCCGTGCTGAAGGTGATAAGCAATCTCAAATTTTAACTGCCCAAGGTGAAAAGGAAAGTACTATTCTTCGTGCTGAAGCTAAAAAAGTTGCAATGATTAAAGAAGCTGAAGGGCGTGCTGAAGCATTATTAAAACAATATGAAGCTGAAGCTCAAAGCATTCGACTCATCAATGATGCTAAAGCTTCTAATGAATATCTTACCTTAAAAGCATTTGAAAGCTATACAAAATTAGCTGATGGTAAAAGCACTAAATTAGTTGTTCCAAGCGATTTGGGCAATTTAGTTTCAACTGTCGCTACAATTGCTGAAACAGCTAAAAAAACTGATACACAAGATAAATAATCTTAAAGGAAAATTTGCTTAAATTTTCCTTTTTTGTTTGCCAAATAATGTATATAATAACTCTATGCATAAAATTTTAATAATTATCAATAGTTTTTCTTATTCACAAAGTACAGATTATAAGGTTAGAAGAATTTCTTCAATATTATCAGAATATGGATTTAATGTTGATATCAAAGATAATATTTCTTTGCTTTCAATTTTTAATGAAGGAAGTCCAGCGCTAGAATTAAAAGATAAATATGAATTTGCTTTCTTTCTAGATAAAGACAAATACCTTTCTTCAATGCTTGAAACATATTTTCCAATAATAAACTCCAGTGAAAGTATCGAAATAGCTGATGACAAAATGTTAACTTATCTTAAAATTATGAATAATGGAATTAAAACTCCACTCACTATTTCAGCTCCTTTAAATTACAATAATGATTACTCACAGGAAAAAGCTTTGAAATTTCTAAAAAAGGTTGAAAATAAAATTTCATTTCCTATTATTGTAAAAAAAGTATATGGTTCTTTAGGAAAACAAGTATATTTAGCAAAAAATCATGATGAATTATTGTCTCTTTATAAACAGCTAGCATATATTCCTCATATCTATCAAGAATATATCGGATATGAATATGGAACTGATTATCGGTTATTTACCATTGGACATAAAGTTATCGCAGCTATGAAAAGAACAAATAATAATGATTTTCGTTCTAATATCGCTTTAGGCGGAAAAGGAACTAATTTTAATCCACCCCAATCATTTATTGATATGGCTGAAAAAGCTTCAAAAATTCTCGATTTAGATTATGCCGGAGTCGATTTAATTAAAGGAAAAAATGGAGAACCCATCTTCAATGAAATTAATTCAAATGCTTTTTTTACTGAAATAGAAAAAGCTAGCGGAGTCGATATCACCCGCCAGCTTATCTTATATGTACTGAAAAAATTTAAGCTTCTTTAAAAATAACAGCTTGATGCTTCTTTAAAACCAATTTCCCTGCTGAAAATTCAACTTTTCCTACAGATAATAAAATTTCACTAGATTCAACTTCAAATTTTTGGTCTTCATCTTTTAAATTGATGAAGACTTTTATTTTTCCTCTAGAATATGCTAATGGTTTATCTAACAATTTAAAATCTTTACTGCGTAAATCATCTTCTGATTTTCTAATTTTTATCAATTCTTTAATGAAGTTCAAAAGACTATTTTTATCTTCTAATTGTTCCATAACTGAAACAGTTTCATTATCTATTGGAAGATAGAGTTTACTAACATCTTTACATTTAGAAAATCCACGATTTTCTGTATTATCAAACACCATTGGAATTCTTGTTCCTGTTCTTTGATAACCTCCTTCTTTTGATGTTAAATTACGATTAGTCTTTTGTCCTAATTCATCACCTGCAAATAAATAAGGTACTCCTGGCATTGTATAGATAAATAAATAAGCTAATCTCAATTCCTCATCATTTAAAAAGTCTGCAATTCTAAATGAATCATGATTTCCAGAAATAAAAGATAATTCACCATCATATTTTTGCATGCTTTCAATATGCCACAATAAATTCTTAGTAAAATTCCTATAAAGTTTAGCATTGTATTGATGAAGCAAAGGTTCATAACCATCTTCTTTTTGTCGGAATAACATATGAGAACAATTATCTTGATGATCCAAAATAAAATCAGAACTAAATCCAGCTCTTAATGCTCTATCAGGATTACTCCATTCACTGGTTGTATAAAATTCTTTATGCGATTTTTTTACTTCATCAAACATCTTATTCCATAGTTTTATTGTGCATTCTTTATCATCTTCGCCTTTAACTAAACTATCGGCCATGTCAACTCTAAATCCATCAACACCCATATCTAAATAGAAATTCATTATTTTAACTAAATAATCTTTTCCAGGACATTTTGGATCATCCCATTTCATCTGCCAATCATATTCTTTTTTGGCAAAGCCATAATTTATCGCAGGTTGATGAGCAAAGAAATTTACAATATAGCAGCCAAATCTATCATAAAATCCGCTTATTTGGCGATAATTATCATAAGTATGCCAAACATTATCTGTCCAAATAAATAAATCAGATTTATCATTTTTTGTTGCTTCAGCCGATTTTAAAAAATCAGGATTATAAATAGAAGCATGTCCAGGAACTAAATCTAAAAATAATAAAATATCTCTTTTATGACACTCTTCTATCAATTCTTTTAAGTCATCCATTGTTCCGAAACGTTCATCAATTTCGAAGAAATTAGAAATATCATATCCTCCATCTAGCATTGGCGATTTATAAAATGGATTAACCCATAAACCATCAAATCCCAAATTGGAAATATAATCAAGTTTCGAAATTATTCCTTGAATATCTCCTCTTCCATCTCCGTTTGAATCACAGAAAGATGAAGGATATGTTTCATAGAATATACGATCTTTAAACAATTTTTTCATATTTACCTCATAATATTTAACTATATTTTTTACTAATTAAAGTATATATTAGATTTCTTTATCTGTCGAGAAGAAATAGTTTAAAATTATATAAATTGACAAACTTTACTGGATTATTGTTTTAATCTATATAAAAATTAAGAAAAATATCTTAAAAAAAGAATAAAATTAATTTTGATGACCTAGATTTACTTAAAAAATATTATTTAAAAACATTAATTTTAAAAATCAATATTAAACAAATTTTATTTCATTATTTTTTAAATTTTTTCTTACCCTTTTTCTGGGAAAAATATGTAGAAATACATTTATAAGACTTTCTTATTTTTTTTAATTCCTTTTTTTCTTTTTTAGTGAATTTAAACTCATTATAATCAACAATTTCCCACCAAATAACAATAACAAGAAAATATAGTATACTAATCCCTAAAATACATAGTGTTATAATTATAATCACTTCTTTTGTAATAATATTTGTAATAAATCCATTAGTAAAAATATCAACAAATAATAAAATTAAACTTAAAATTGCTAATAATAGAAATACGTAAACTGGAACAACTTTAAAATAATTGCAGGGATTGTTTTCTTCATCTTTAAATTTTATTATTTTTCTAAATATCGAATCATCTTTAACTCTATATTTATATTTCAATTTTGTTGACATTGGTCTTCTGGTGTCAAAACACATAGCAATTGTTATATTTAAAATTATCAATATGGTTATAAAAAAATATAATATATTCATATTTCTTCTCCTAAAATTCCCAATTAATTTTTCCTAACAAATAGCTAGTCCCATAAGTTGCTATACTTGTCCCCCAAATTGTTATCACACTTTTTGTAAAGTTCTTAGAAATGGATTTTGTAATAGATTTTGCAACTCTACTCCCCCATAAATTTAATACTTTTTTATAACTTACACTAGTGCCATATTTATCAAATGCAGTTAAAATCGCCTTAACACCTGTTCTTCCTGTATCATCAAGATTACTTCCAATAGACTTAAAATTTTGGGCTCCTCTTCCACTAGCTAATCCACTTAATGCTCCTAATCCAATTGAAATTAATGCACCAGACCAACTAAAGTCATCGTGGAACACTGCCGAATCTAACGTGTATTGCGCCAGCCCCATTCCGGCCCCAGCTACAATAGAACCTATTAAACCAATACCTGTATACGCCAATGCTGTTGAAGCAACTGCAAATAACCCATCGATTCCTGCTTGAATCCAATTTACATTTCCATATTGAACATACTGACTAATTATACTAGATAATGATCCAATAACAAATGAAACAGCTAGTCCTACTAATAATGAAATTGCAAAATGTCCTGTAGGATCAACCATATTTATAGGATCATTTCCACAATAGGCATATAGA